>Ga0208882_1000343_pt1 | contig 21355 bp, 25 predicted proteins | sample LakWasMet14_LOW5_2_FD_183862 | JGI IMG/M metagenome (GOLD analysis project Ga0208882, IMG submission 183862) | Freshwater sediment methanotrophic microbial communities from Lake Washington under simulated oxygen tension - Sediment Metagenome... | ecosystem: Environmental > Aquatic > Freshwater >...
CTACTAAGAAAATTTAGTCGCAATCCTATTAATAAATATTGGTTATTTTTGGAATATCAGTATATTTAAATTATATGCAAACATAAATTTTAAGAGCAAGAATTAAAAAATCTAATGTCTCGATTCGGCCCAAAGCAGACATTCATTTTCTCGTTACTCGTCGCTTGGCTCGACCATTTGTATTGGGCGAGTACCAATTTTTGCCCCTGTAACCTCATCTAATACTACAGGTTTAATCTCCGTACCTGTTTCCGCATCCAGGAAACGTATTAACTTACCATCCCCGCGATATTTCCGTCCCCAGTCACCAATCATAAAAAGTACGGGCAGAAAGTCTCTACCTGCTGCTGTCAGCACATATTCATCACGCGGCGGATGTTCTGAATAGATCCTTTTTTCAAGAATACCTTCCTCGGTAAGAGTCGCCAGACGTTTGGTCAGTATTGTCGGTGCAATACTGAGATTTTTACGAAACTGCTCAAAGCGAGTGAGGCCGGCATGCGCATCTCTAAGTATCAATATACTCCACGCATCACCAAGAAAATCGAGGCTCCGAGCTATTGGGCAAGAATTTTTAGCATTAATTTTTGAGTTCATATCATTTAAGTAGTGACATAGTATTAAATCGGTAGTAATATAACTATCAAATCGATAGTATCACTATAAAGTTAGAAAATCCACCTTTAAAGGAGATTGGTTATGAGTAAAAAAGAATTAGGCGTTGCCATTGTTACAGGTGCATCATCAGGTATTGGTAAGGCCACCGCAGAGCTATTAGCAAACTCCGGGTATAAGGTCTATGGAACAAGCCGTAAGGGAGCATCAGCCGATCAAGGCTATTACAAAATGATTGCGCTGGATGTGAACAGCGAGGCCTCTATAGAATCTGCCTTAAAAGAAATAGTCCAAATTGAAGGTCGGATTGATCTGGTTGTTAACAACGCTGGCTTTGGGGTGGCACCAGGTGGGGCCGAAGAAAGCTCAATTGAACAAACCAAGATGATTTTTGATACTAACTTTTTTGGAATCGTCCGCATGACGCGTGCTGTTGTGCCGTACATGAGAAAACAGGGAGAAGGCCGAATCATCAATATCGGTTCCATCCTTGGGCTGATACCGGCTCCATACATGGCAACCTATGCAGCTACTAAGCATGCCGTAGAGGGATTTTCTGAATCACTAGACCATGAGCTAAGAACAAGGGGCATCCGTGTTTCAGTGGTTGAACCTGGCTATACCAATACGCACTTTGAAGCAAACACACAAGAAGTAGATTCCAAGATAGATGAATACACAATTGCGCGCAAAGCCCTTACAAAGTTAATTAAAATCGCAGTGGCAGGCGGTGACGATCCAAAAGTCGTCGCCAATGTTGTTTTGAAAGCGGCTAATGCCAAACATCCCAAGCTACGTTACGCTGCTGGAAAATTGGCGTGCCGCTTGAGTTTCCTTAGAAGGTTTGCGCCTGCTGCATTGGTTGATATGGGCATTCGAAAAGAGATGAAGCTTGACTCACTCGATAAAATAGCTAGCCAACCATAAGTGACAGCCATGAAATTATCTTTTTATCGATTAGCCATATTCACCTCAGCTCTATTTTTAATACTGGCCATGATTTGGATGTTTGCGCCAGTTCAGTTCCTATCAGGATGGGGAGTGGAGTTTTCAACTGCGGTGGGATTAATTGGAAGGCGAGCAGCAGCACTTTATGCAGGCATAGCTGTGATGTTTTTCTCTGCAAGGAATGCTGAACCTTCGGCAACCCGTACAGCGATCATCAGCGGAACCATAACATCCTGCTCAATATTAGCGCTCCTCGGTATTTATGAGTTTGCTACAGGAAATGCGACTAGCGGTATCCTGACAGCTGTCTTTATAGAAGTCGCTATTGTGCTGGCGTTTCTGCATGTTGGCGCGCGCAAGAAGTAAACATCATCAACAAGAAACCAGGAATGAAACGATGAAAGCACTTATCTTGAAATGTTATGGCAAGTCAAATCAATTCGAGTTTGCAGACATTCCACGGCCTAAAATCAAGCCGAATGAAATGCTCGTCCAGGTTTACGCAGCTGGCCTAAACCCAATTGACAACATGATTCCGAAAGGAGCATTCAAACCCATTCTTAAATTTCAGCTCCCAGCTACGATGGGCAGCGACTTGGCGGGTGTTGTGGTGGAGGTGGGAAGTCGCGTAACGGGCTTCAAGACTGGCGATTCCGTTTTTGCCAGCATATTCGACCTGGGCACGGGGGCGCTTGCTGAGTTTGCTGTTGTGCCTGAGAGCGCTGCCGCGATAAAACCGGAAAATCTGGACTTCGTACAAGCAGCTTCGATCCCGATGGTCGGATTAACTTCGTGGCAAGCACTAAAAGATCGGGCACGTCTCAAACCCGGACAAAAGGTATTTATCCCAGCAGGTTCTGGGGGCATCGGCACGTTTGCGATCCAGCTCGCAAAACATCTCGGAGCAACGGTGGGAACAACCACTAGTACGGGTAACGTGGAGCTAGTTCAACGCCTAGGAGCCGATGAGGTGGTTGATTACAAGAAACAGGAGTTCGAGGATGTGCTGCAGGACTATGATGTGGTGCTGGGGACTATTAGAGGCGACGGGATTGAGAAGTCTCTTCAGATTTTGAAACCCAAGAGTAGCGTCGTTTCACTCATCGGCCCACCGGACGCTGCGTTCGCCCGCGCCAGAGGCATGAACTTCCTCATGAAGTTCATATTCGGGTTGATTAGCTGCAAGATAATTCGCCAAGCCAAGAAACGCGGTGCCGAGTATTCCTTCCTATTCTTACATCCTGATGGGCACCAACTCGCAGAGATCGGTAAGCTTCTCGACGCTGGGCACATCGTTCCGGTGATCGACAAAGTTTTTCCATTCGAGCAAACAAAAGAGGCGCTTCTTTACCTCGAGGAAGGTCGAGCTAAGGGGAAGATAGTAGTGAAGTTTATTTAATTACTACTATATGAAAGTCTCTTGTGTTTAAGGTTACGAAGAGTAAGTAGTAACGCCTAGAATCCACTTTGGGTCGAAAAGATCAATCATAGCCATTTATACATGACTAGCGCATCAACATAACCTTTGGATGGATGGTTAAATGCTTTTGGTAATCGTCCTACTGTAGCAAAGCCTAGCTTATTCCAGAGTCTAATAGCACCTTCATTGGAAGACGCTACGAAATTAAATTGCATGGCTTTATACCCAAGCTCTTTTGCAACGTTTTGAGAGTGTTCGCACATAGCAGTAGCAAGGCCGCGTCCTCTAGCTTCAGTTGAAACCATATAGCCACAATTGCAAACATGATCACCAGCGCCTAATTGATTTGTTTTTAAGTAGTATGTACCCAAAACCTTGCTGTCTTCTTCAAACACATAAGTGATTCTCGGAATATCAATCCATATTTTTAATGCTTGTTCTTTAGATGTATCGCGCGGATAAGCATAAGTCTCGCCTACTGAGACTACCTCATGAAAGATTGGCCATATCTTGTCAAAATCGTCCTCTGTAGCTTTTCTAATATTCATACTCACTCAACCTGCTAATGTTATATACGGCTCTATTATAAAACTCAGTTAAGTTAATTTACTCGGATTAGGTTGATATAGACAAATCAAATAGCATTAAATTTCCGCTTTAGGCCGGGGGCAGTCGATGGCTTGTTGGTAGTTGACGGTCAGCTTTGCGGGACAAAGCTGCCGTTAAGTTAAGGTTTTTGGCTCTCATCTATCGGCCCAAAGCAGACACTCAGCATTTGAATTATGGGGCTATTCTAACTACCCCCTTGTATGATGGGTATATTAGGGCTACATATGATTTGTGAAGGATTACAAGCCATCGATCCGACAGAAGGTAAATCAAGTCAACATTCCTTTATTATTTTAGCGATTACTGCATTTTCGTCTAGCATTGACGCAATAGCCGTTGGGGTAAATCTGGCATTTATAGGTGCCAATATAATTGGCACTGCTACCGCCATTGGATTGGCAATTTTCGCAATGGTGACGTTAGGTGTTATGCTAGGTCTGGTCTTGGGGTTATTAGTAGGTGCGTGCTGAGATACTAGGTAACATAATGCCTTATAGCAATTGGTAGCTATATTCACATACGAAGCTGTCACAAAGTTAAGTTGGGGCGCAATCTATACTTTATAAATTAATTGATAACTGTGAAAGAGAAACTCATGAAAGTTAGAACCCCAAATGAAGAGTACATTAAAGCTGCTGAGGCATTAACTGTTGATCAAAAAGATAGATTATTATGCAGAATGCGCGGTAAGTTGACACGAAGAGTGGAAGATAAAAAGCTTACCACTACAGAGGCACTTGCTATACAGCTAGAGGTTGAAGATGCTGAACTGGCTGAATGGCGCGAGAAAATGAATGAAATTAAAGAAAAAGAAAAAGAAAAGTCTAAAAACAAACATTAAATTGCATGGAGAAAATTCTAGTGCCAAAACGGCTCTTGTTTAATAAACTTTCTCCATGATTTTTTCATCAGTGCCGTGCTGTATCTATTTCTGTAAGCATTCCACTGCAAAAAAATATACAGCCCTTCATTTAAAATACGGCTAGGTTTTGTTGTTATCACCTGGCTCACTACTCTTTCGGTAGTCGATATATCATTCAGCACTCCTAGGCAATCTTGTAATTGTGACAGCCGTAGAATATAGGGTGATGCTTTTTTTGAAGAATAAAGACTAGCAAAAAATTCAGAGGCGTAACGTAGTTTTTTCGTTGAGATACGAGCCTTATGACGATCGTTTGGTAGCATGCTTGCAAGAGATTTGCCACTTTTTTGCAATATCCTGTGACGTTTGTCTAACGTGACCTTTGCAATATCACGTACTAGGTGATTGTTTGAATCACTATTCTCTCTCCAACCTTTATTTTCCAACCATGCAGCTACGGCTAACATTAAGCGGTTATAGCGTTGTGAGTTGAGCAGTTCATATAACTCAATATAAATTTCTTTTTTTGCAATCAATGCTTTTTGATGTATTTCTATTAAGCCCGCATGATTTTGAAACTCCGAAGTAATTTGTGGCAAAGTTTCAGTAAGAAATACATCAAAATCGCGCGCTTTACCTAATGCATTTGCAAGCCAATTAAGCTCTACCATTAGCTCTCTACTGGCATCCTCTCCTAGTACCTTTTTGAACACTGTAAATGCGGAGCGTAAGCGCCGCACTGCCACGCGCATCTGATGTGTGCCTTCTACATTGTCTCCACATAGCACAACGTCTTGATTCATTTGTAAATGATACATACACTCCCAAGCTATCTTTACAAAAGCTTCCTCTGCACTATCTCTTAAAGCCAATTCAGGCAGTTGTCCCTTAACAGCTGAAGGCGGTACTGCAGCATAAAAAGCATAGCCATTTTGAGCCTTGCTAGTATTCTTGAGCCCTAGGGGAATAGTTCTTTGTAATTGTAGTGCTAACTCAAAAAGTCTACCTCTGTTGCCTTCTTTTAACTCCAATTCAACTTCACTAATCTTTTCCTGACTTTCTCCGATTATCAATTTGCCTATGTCGAGAGCCAATTCAATTCGGTCTTCATTGTTAAACAAAAGCTGTAAGTCAGTCCTAAGCACTTCAGTACGAAAAATGGGGTTAATGGCATCACGCAGTTTTGGGTTTGCAAATATTCGATTTAAAGGTTTTTTATTGATTTTAGTAAAGTCTGGATGCCCTGATGCAATCACATCCTCCCATTCCATACGTTGATGAAGTCCAGCTTGCGCTTTCTCTATCGATTTAATTGATTGAACCCATTGACCTGATATACGACGTATGCGCAGGCTAATGCCTGCTTTATAAAGCTTCAGATCTGGAGTGTCGTAATAACTAGTGATTAGTTTGTGTTTGACCGGCTTGCCAATAGCTGCTGTGACAATACAAGGATGTCGCCATAATAATGGCGTATCTTTGCTTTCAATCGTTAATTTAAGTTCAACTTCGTTTGCCACTAGTTGTTGCATCCATAACCCAGCCCAGCAAAGGTGCCCATTGTTGCAAATCTTGAGTAACCAAAGAAGGACGCATATCAAACAGGCTTACGCCTTGTTCTGCAGCAGTAACGTAGGCCTGTGCATTACGAAGGTATGTAAGAACCTCGAAGTCAGCAGCTTCCATGAACTCTGTAAGTGCAATAGCAGAAAGTGCACGGCTATTAACGCGCATTCCTACTAATGACACAAAGGTCTTATTCTTACGAATGGCTTTTTCTTCAATAAGAATATTTAGAAAATTGCTTGTAGCTCCAATATCAAAAGCCGACGGCTGTATTGGAACAATTACACAGTCAGCCTCTTTAACAGCTTCCGTTAACTTTTCTTCCCTTAAGCCAGCTGGCGAATCCGTAATCATGTAGTCGGATGTGTGTAAATGGGATTTATTTTTTAAATTTATAGGGTGAATAGTAGGCAGTTCACTTGGACGGCGCTCTGCCCATCTAGTGGCTGATTGCTGACGGTCTAAGTCTCTCAAAGTAACCGTCCCTCCTAGTTTCGCAAAATATCCTGCAAGATTAGTAGCCAGTGTAGTTTTACCACTGCCCCCTTTAGGATTTGCCACTAGGATATTAAACATGACGTAACCTCGTTAAAATTAATCCGCGATTCTTAATAATACTTCAAATGATCGACTACGTGCTACCTTAGATATTTAGACTACTACATATCCAATATATGACAATTGAACTGTGAAATTATTAAGACTGTCATTATTTTGAAATAAACTTTAATTAAAATTTAATCTGCTAAATACTTCTCCTTTGTATAGCTCTGAGCGCTTAATGCGCTCTTTTTTCTTCAGAATCAATTCTTCTTAAATTCTCAACGTACAAAGAAAGTGCTAATAATCAATAGCAAGTACGTACGCAACCCAATAGATAGGCAGCATATTTTCAATAATGAAGGCGATTTAAACTAATATCGAGTGACTGCTTTGGGCCGAATCGAGACATTAGCTTTTTAATTCTTGCTCTTAAAATTTATGTTTGCATATAATTTAAATATACTGATATTCCAAAAATAACCAATATTTATTAATAGGATTGCGACTAAATTTTCTTAGTAGTATCAAAAAAGGCTCTTAAGTTAAGAGCCTTTTTCGTTTCAACTGTCGACCGACTTTATTTTTCCTATCACTGGATTAAGCGTACAAGCTAACAGGTTCCGGTAACTGTGCAGCCTGTATGCGCAAATTTAAAAGGCTGACTTTCTGATGAAGTCAGCCTTTTTATTTAACAGGAATGAGCAATGTATCCGGGCGGATGGTATCTGCTGCTGTCCGTAAAGCCAGGGTTTAAGTCAAGCGCCGCATTCATTTAAATCTGGCATCAGGTTAAAGCCAGCGTTGAGTTTTGGCAGCGCTATATTATGCCGAGCTGCTGTTAGTTGCTTATGATCTTCATTTCAACTTCTTCATCTTGCACCATCTCTACAACCTCTTCCGTAAACTTGGCAGAGCATTCGCTGGTCCAGTTTGACTCAGGCTCCAGTTCATCAGTAAACATAGGTAAAAAGCTCATATACATATATTTGCCATCGGCCAGGGTTAACACAGGAACGCCATCTGGATGGTCTATAAGCGTCCATTCATCTGGGATATCCATATCTAGGTTGATTGTTACCTGCAGTCTTTTCATATTGATTCCCTATCGTGATTTCAATGCATCTGTTGTTTCAATGCACTTGTTATTTCAATGCACTATAGGTCACGCATCGGCAGACAGCAAGAAACTTTAAGTTTATCTGTTGGATAGAGTGATATTGGCTGCTTTGATGTCACGGCAGGCATCCTGCATTGTGTCGGATTGCCTTTCCGTGACATTGTTTTGATTGATTACCCTTGCAGGTAAATTACCTGGGCATATAGAAGGTGGATTTCTGGGTCACGATCTCTTTTGATTCCAGGGACTGGATTTTGAATAAGACCGGATGCGTGCCGCTGCGTATGGCTGCATCATCCATTTGCAGGCTTAATGCAACCAGCCTTTCGCTGGCAGGGCTAACGGTAAATTCCTTACCTGATGCGATAGACAAACCATCAAGGCCGCTTACTGACACACGGTACGCAGCTGCGGATTCTGTAACATTGGTGATCTGCATCTGGTATACATTTTCTACTTTGCCGCCGGGTGCCAGGCGTGACATAACACCACGGTCACGGTTAATATCCACTTTAAACTGAGGTCTGACAGCGAGTGACAATACCAGGCCCAGGGATAGCAATAACAATAATCCGCTGTAAATCAGTACACGCGGGCGCAGTATTTTTTTGATAATCTGATGCTGTGTCCAGTGCTTTTCAACACCATTCTGCGTAGAGAAGCGAATCAGGCCACGCGGATATTCCATCTTGTCCATGATGCTGTTGCAGGCGTCCACGCATAGGCCGCAGCTGATGCATTCGTATTGCAGCCCGTTGCGGATGTCGATGCCGACCGGGCAAACCTGTACGCAGAAGCTACAGTCGATGCAGTCACCCAGGCCGGATTCTTTTGCATCCACTTTGCGTGAACGGCCGCTGCGCGGCTCACCACGCTCCTCATCGTAAGTCACAATCAGGGTATCGTTATCAAACATCGCACTTTGAAAGCGGGCGTAAGGGCACATGTGTTTACATACTTGCTCACGCAAAAACCCTGCATTGCCGTAAGTAGCGAGGCCATAGAAGCAGATCCAGAAGGTTTCCCAAGGGCTCAGGCGATATTGCAGGATGTTATCCAGCAGCTCGCGTATCGGTGAGAAATAACCCAGGAATGAGAAGCCGGTGAAGACCGAAAATACAATCCATGCGGCATGCTTCAGGAATTTCTTATGGAATTTCTTGAAACCGAATTTCATGCCGTCCAGACGCATGCGTGCTGCCCGGTCGCCTTCGATCTTGCGCTCCATCCACAGGAATATCTCGGTATAGACCGACTGCGGACAGGAGAAGCCGCACCATAAGCGGCCGGCAACCGCGGTGAACAGGAATAACGCCAGTGCGGCAATGATCAGGAGGACGACAAGGTAGATCAGATCCTGCGGGTAGAGTACAAGGCCAAAGATGTAAAAGCGGTGGGTGCTGATATCAAGCAGCATGGCCTGCCGGTCGTTCCACATGAGCCAGGGCGTGCCGTAAAAAACCAGCTGGGTGATCCAGATGGTGAGCCAGCGCATGTTTTTGAAGTATCCGGAAGTATTGCGCGGGTAAACCTTGCTCTGTGCTGCATACATCGATGTTACTCCACCTTGTGAGGCATCGCTCACAATAGGAATTATTTTTTTAGGGGATTTCTGGGCGCTGTTCATTTGAATTCCTTGCTGACCATAAACTGACTTTCGAACGCTTTAAGCCTGTTAACGCGTTTAAGCCATCACTTCAATTCGTGACAAAGATTAAGGTTTTGAAGGAAATAATAACAGTGACAGATGCATGTGAAAAAAGCATAACAGATGGCCTGTCAGGCTTTTTTATTCTGGCTGTGATGGAATGAGGCTGTTGACCAGTTTTCCCAATGCCGCCAGAGAGGCTTCAATCCTGGCATCCCAGATATGGCCGTAGTTCAGCCTGATGTAGTCTGTGAAGTTTCTCTGAGCCGAAAAAATCGGCCCCGGCGCAATGCTGATGCCTTGAGCCGTAGCCAGCTGATGCAGTTGCAGAGCATCTACACCGTCCGGTAGCTTGATCCACAGGAAATATCCGCCCTGCGGTGCTGTCAGGCGGGTTCCCTGCGGGAAATAGCGCTCGATTGCCTCAACGAATTTAATCTGGTTTACCAGCAATGTATGGCGGAGGTTGCGCAGGTGTTTGTCATAGCCGCCTTTCTGCAAATACCTGCCTATGGCAATCTGGGAAGGCACCGAAGCTGATATCGTGGTTGTCAGCTTAAGCCGTTCTACGGCTTGCGCATACCGGCCAGGGGCTACCCAGCCTACACGGTAACCGGGAGCCAGGCATTTGGAGAACGAAGAGCAGTGCATGACCAGCCCTTCTGTGTCATAGGCTTTTGCGGGTACCGGTCTCTTGTCGCCAAAATAAAGCTCGCTGTAGACGTCATCTTCAATCAGCGGTATCTGATGTCTGGTAATGAGCGCTACCAACGCTTTCTTTTTTTCATCGGGAAGCAGGCTGCCTAGCGGATTCTGGAAATTCGTCATTAACCAGCATGCCCGTGGCCGATGACGTTCTATGGCCCTTTCCATCGCATCGAGGTCTATCCCGTCTTTGGGGTGGCTCGGCACTTCTACTGCACGCAGCCCGATGCGCTCTATAGACTGGAGAGCGGCATAAAAGGTCGGGGATTCAATCAGCACCGTGTCGCCGGGTCTGGTGACGGCCATCAGGCATAGATTCAAGGCATCCAGCGCTCCGTTGGTCACGATGATCTCGTCAGCGGCTACATGTAGACCATCAATCATATATCGCAAAGCAATCTGGCGTCTAAGATTGGCATCACCGGTACTCAGCGTGTCTACACTGGACCATGGATCCATAGTCTGCACACTGGATGCCATGGTTCTGGCCAGGCTGGCGCGCGGGAATAACAGCGGGCTGGGGAAAGCCGAACCTAAAGGGACAATGTTTTTCAGGCGGATTGACTGCAGTACCTGGAATACGAGTTCGCTGACATCAACCCGGGTTAGCTCAGAGTCAGCCTGCGCAGCAGGTTCCGGGGAGGAGGGGATACTGATGGTGCCACTCGTCACAAAGTAGCCAGAGCGCTCGCGGGCAGTAATCAGTCCCCTCGCCTCAAGCAGATAGTAGGCTTCCAGTACTGTAGATGCGCTTACCTTGCGGCTGGCACTAGTGTGGCGAACTGACGGCAGTTTATCGCCCCGGCATAGCACGCCTTCTTGAATGGATTTGGCAATCGAATCAGCAAGCTGCTCATAAAGTTTCATGGCGGGCAGGTTTCAATCGTAGATGTCAATTTAGGGTTCATGCTTTTTATCAGGTTCCAGTCTGCTTTTCGACTAGCCTGATGCTGACTTGCCGCTTCAGTCCGGCTCGATTCCATAGCCTGCATTTTCTATGGTTAATCGCAGTTGTTCAGGCGAGGTTATATGTTCGTCATATTGCACTGAAGTTTCACCGGTTGCCAGCAGTACTTTGACATCGCTCACGCCTGCGGTCGCTTTCAGGGCATTCGTCAGGCTGTTAACGCAGCCCCCGCAGGTCATTCCAGTTACTTTTAAATGTTCAGTTTGCATGATGTTTTTCCTTTTTGAATGGCGTGACCATTGCTAATGACGAAAAAATCCGCGATTAAGCTCCGGTGTTATGCTTACTATATTCTAACGCTATATTTTTTGATGATATTATTTGTGCTGAATATTTATATCATTCCGGAGAAATTGGCGCGATGTCCAAAGCAATTCGAATTCATCAGGTCGGCGGCCCAGACGTACTGCAATGGGAAGAATATAATGTCGGCGCGCCCGGCCCTGGGCAGGCAAGATTAAAACAAACTGCTGTTGGCCTGAATTACATCGATGTTTATCATCGCACCGGACTATACCCGGTACCGCTCCCTTTTACTCCGGGTATGGAGGCGGCGGGAATCGTTGATGCTGTGGGTGAAGGCGTAACGCATTTGAAAGCGGGCGACAGAGTGGCCTATGCTTCAGTGATTGGCGCTTATACAGAAGAAAGGCTGATTGCCGCAGACCGTTTAATCAAGCTGCCTGATACTGTCAGTGACATCACCGCAGCGGCAATGATGCTGCAAGGCATGACTGCACGTTATCTGATCCGGGATATTTATAAGGTCGGCCCCGGTGACACTATTCTTGTGCATGCTGCTGCCGGCGGTGTCGGATTGATTGTCTGCCAGTGGGCGGCTGCCCTGGGTGCGACTGTTATCGGCACTGTGTCTACAGACAAAAAGGCTGCATTGGCGAAAGCCAATGGCTGCCATTACCCGATTGTTTATACGCGTGAGGATTTTCAGTCACGTGTGCTTGAGATTACCGGCGGACAAAAACTGGCGGTAGTATATGACTCTGTCGGCAAAGATACTTTCATGAAGTCTCTGGATTGTTTACGGCCGCGTGGGCTCATGGTGCTGTTCGGCGCATCGTCAGGGCCGGTTCCGCCTGTGGATTTATCTGTTCTGGCACAAAAGGGCTCACTATTGGTCACCAGGCCGATACTAGCTACATTTATTGCCAGCAGGGCACAGCTTGAGGAAAATGCGCATGATCTGGTAGACGTGGTTACTGCGGGCAAAGTGAAGATTCATGTGAACCAGACCTATCCGCTTAAAGATGCCGCCATTGCCCATCATGATCTTGAAGCCAGGAAAACAACCGGGGCAACGGTACTTACTGTTTGATTTTAATAAAATTTTTATGAAAAAACTATTGTTAGCAGGCTTGATGCTTGCACTATCAACCCATGCCAATGCCGATGTGATTGCCGGCCGGGTTGTCGCCGTGGCTGATGGCGACACCATCACGGTACGCGATGCATCCCATAAGGATTATAAGGTCAGGCTTTCAGGAATTGATGCTCCGGAGAAAGCGCAGCCATTTGGGGCTGCTGCAAAAAAGTCTCTTTCCGGCCTGGTTTACGGTAAAGCAGTGACGGTCGACCTGATCAGGCGTGACTATTATCCGCATGTTGTGGGCAAAGTGCTTGTGCATGGGGTTGATGTTAACCTGGCCCAGGTTAAGCGCGGCATGGCCTGGTTTTTTAAGCATTACCAGAACGAGCATCCAACCGAGGATTCAGAACGCTACATGCGGGCTCAGGACGCGGCAGAGAGCAGGCACCTTGGCTTGTGGGCTGATAAGAACCCGACCCCACCATGGGAATTCAGAAAGCAAGGCAAATTAAACCAGTAGCCTTTGCGCTGAATCATCACAAGCTTGCCGTAAGCAAGCTACCGCAATATTGCAGGGCTACCTGCGAAAGCACTCTATTTACTGTGTAGCGCCCTGACGTAAACATTCCGTTCCTATATACCTGACCTTGCATCGGCAAGGCGGGGCTTTCACCGCTGTCTCAACTATCATAGTTATCATGCCGCACATGCCGCTGGTTTTAATGTGGCGTTGTGCTTTAACAAATGTGATGCAGTGCTATTACAGCTGTATTCCAGCAAGAATCTCCTCAGGCATGGCACCGTAATCCAAATCAATTTCAATGCAGCGTTTTGTCTCATTCCGTTGTATTTATCACTAATTTATTAAATCCAGGTAAATTTTTGTTGACCAAACAAATGAGAATCATTATCATTTGTATTCATGAGTGGTAAGTTGATAAAAATAGAAATGGATAAAAGTCTGGCAGTCGGTAGCAGAGAGCTCAGCAGCAAGGCTGTGGATTTGTCCCATCCCAAAACGATTACAAGTGAAGTGTTATTTAACGGTGCGCGTGAGTTGTTGATCAAGCATGCAAATGAAAGCTACCGTTTACGTATTACCAATCAAGGCAAGCTCATTCTGACCAAGTAGGTTTGTCAATGAGATTTCATGAAGATGGAACAGCAATCCGCTAATGGTAAAACTTAGCGGAACAGGAGAAAGTTATGGTAGCTAATCTGAAGTTGGTGGCAAATTCAACCTGGTTCCAGGAAGCTGAGGCAGTTGGCGAATCCGGTAGTAGTGTGCGCCATTTACCTCTGGCTTCGGCTTCAACGGCGATTGAGGCGGATGACTCAACGCCGTCTTATAAGATGCTGGCAATCGTATTGAGCGTGCACATGGTTGTTTTGGCCGCAATGCTGGCTGCCAGTGCGGATGCTGAAGTGAGCGAGCAGTTAATTACCCCGATGACTGTAAGCCTGGTTAACGCGCCATCGGCAGATGAGCCGCAGATAACGGAGCAGCCGCCTGAAGTGGTGACTGTACCTAAAAAACAGAAGACGGAAGTAAAGCAAGTGCGGCAGCCGGTTGAGATGCCGGTAAAAGTAGCGGTGACACCGCAGCCGGTTATCAGTGAGCCATCTGCATTGCCGGCGGTAGCTGAGGCTGCATCTTCGGAAAATCCGGTCAAGTCTGAACAGGCCGCGCAGCCGGTTGAAGTGTCGGCTAAGGATAAAAATGAAGCCGAGCCGGTCATTGAGCCGCCGCGATTTGGTGCGGCTTACCTGAACAATCCGGCGCCTGCATATCCGTCTCTTTCACGCAGGTCAGGCGAGCAGGGACGTGTGCTGCTCAAGGTACTGGTTTCAGAAAAAGGCCTGGCAGAAAGTGTGCAGCTGAATTCCAGCAGCGGGTATGAGAAGCTGGATCAGGCAGCAATCGAGGCGGTGAAAAAATGGAGTTTTATTCCTGCTAAACGCAGTAATCAGCCTGTAAGTGCCTATGTGCTTGTGCCAGTGAAGTTTTCACTGAACAGCTAAGCGAATAGTTAATATAAAACAAGGAGTAAGTATGCAGAGTGGATATGAATTTAATGCTTGGGAATTTATCGCGGCCGGTGGGGCGGTGTCCTTCCTGGTGGCAGCTACATTGCTGATCATGTCAGTAGCGAGCTGGTATCTGATTATTACAAAGAGCATTGCAGCATGGCGTCTGCGTGCAGACTTTAAAAGTTATAAACAGCAGTTCTGGAATGCGCCAAATCTGAATGCAGCATTGAAAATAGACCGGAAAATCGCTTTGTCTACGCTCGCAGAAAAGGCGGTTGCAGCGGCTGAGCATCATAAATTGCATGCATCAAGAAATTCGGAACAGGTCACGCAGGATGAGTTTGTAGCGCGTGCAATGAATCGCAGCATTACAGAAGAAAACGCGAAGATGGAAAGCGGCCTGACCGTGCTGGCTTCCGTAGGCAGCGTGTCGCCTTTCGTGGGTTTGTTTGGAACGGTATGGGGCATCTACCACGCGCTGGCAAGTATTAGTGCAAGCGGACAGGCGACACTGGATAAAGTGGCCGGACCAGTAGGCGAGGCGCTGATTATGACTGCGCTGGGTTTGGCGGTGGCGATTCCTGCCGTGTTGGCCTACAACGCATTGGTGCGCAGTAACCGCATGCTTTCAGGCGAGCTTGAAAAGTTTGGCTACAGCTTGCATACGCTGTTAACCACGGGTGCTGTGATCAAACCTGCGCATGATGAAGTGAAACTGACTTCAGCTAAAGAACACATTCACATTGCAGAGGTGCCGGCATGATAGGTTCAGGTAGCGGTGCAGGTCTGACATCACATACCGCACCTATGTCAGAGATCAATACCACGCCGTTAGTGGATGTGATGCTGGTGCTGCTGGTCATTTTCATTATCACTGCGCCATTGCTGACGCATGCGGTAAAGATAGATCTGCCGCAGGCAAGCAGCCAGCCTTTGCCTGAGAAGCCGGAAGTCATCTCGGTATCCATTGATAGTTCCGGAAAGATGTACTGGAATGATCAGGTGATCGTGCAGGGTGAATTGAAAACCAGACTGCAGGAAATTGCCGTGAAGAAACCACAGCCGGAACTGAATATACGCGCCGATAAAGAAACGCGTTACCAGGTTTTAGCCGAAGTGATGGCGGACGCGCAAAACGTTGGCATCACTAAATTAGGGTTTGTGAGCGAGCCCGCACGAAAATAATTAACCGCGATGCAGATCGCAATCAAAATTCAGCCAGCCAGTGAGTATTGTTGATACAACCTACTTAGTTAGCCAGCCAATGACATTAGGGCGCTTTTACAAGTACCTGCTAAGAACTAGGACGCAATACTATGAAATTGTATCAACAAAAAAAATCTACACAGAAATCGCTGTATCTGGCGGTTATCCTTGCGGTGCAGTCCATGACGGCAGTCGCTGAGGAGCAAGTAGAAAAGGCTGCTGCACAGCAGGAGCTTGAGGAGGTTAATGTTAAAGCCAGCGCAGTGCCTGCGGCAGATGGCTACCAGGCAACCAAAACGCGTGTTGGCAAGGTGCTGCAAGACCCGCATGATATTCCGCAGGCAGTTACTACGGTGACAGGCAGCCTGATTAAAGACCAGCAGCTTTCATCATTGAAAGAAGCATTATCAAATGTTGCCGGTTTAACATTCAACGCTGCTGAAGGCGGCCGTGCCGGTGACAATATGATGCTGCGCGGTTTTTACACATTCGGTGATATTTATCTTGATGGCGTGCGCGATACTGCGCAATATAACCGTGAGCTTTTCAATCTGGAACAGGTTGACGTATTGCGCGGTTCTGCTGCCATGCTGTTTGGCCGTGGCCAGGCGGGCGGCGTGATCAACCAGGTGTCAAAAATGGCGAAACTTACTGATGAAAACACAGTAAGCGGCTCATTGGGCAGCTATAACTATCATCAGTTTACCGGCGATTTTAATAAAAAGCTGGGTGATACCACGGCAATCCGCTTGAACGTGATGGACCGGGCGGAAGAGAACTACCGCAAAAACCCAACGAATGGCGACAGGCCTAGACTTGACCGCCAGGGTATTGCGCTGAGCTTCGGTACCGGTATTGGTACTGATAATGAATTTTTCTTGAATCATATCACTACTAAAACTGATGATGATCCGGATTTTGGTGTTTCATTTTTCAATAAACGCCCTATAAATAGAAATGTCGCAGGCGGAAAAATTGATGACTCTGTGTATTACGGCGGTAGCAGTAACTTTGACAGCAGCAACACTTCAATCACTACTGCTATTTTTACGCATAAATTTACTGAAGATACGCAATTGCGCACACAGTTAAGAGATGCGGATTATGAGCGTGCCTATTGGGCAGAAAAACCTAGCAATAGCAGTTTCCCAACCGGAAATTTCAGCTTAACGGGCAGTGGTGCTGGTGCAGTAACGAGAAAAATGCATTATCAAACACAAACTTTGCAATCAGATTTTAGTACGAAGTTTGAATTGGCTGGTTTAAAGCATCAATTCTTATCAGGTGTTGAATACCTCAAAGAAAAAAATTATAGAAACAGCCTGCGTGACCTGGATGCTGGTAGTGGTAGAGACTTTAATGAAAGTGTGGAATCAACTAATCCCCCAGTCAAGTTTGACGCAGATAACTATGCTCTGTATTTTCAGGACACTGTGACTATTGCATCTAAATGGGATGTGTTATTCGGTATGCGTCGCGATGAACTGCGAGCAGATTACTCAAGTGCAACATCACCTAAGTTAAGTTATGGTGAAAATAGCTACCGTACCGCCTTATCGTATCATTACACTCCGGAAGCGCATTATTACGTAAGCTATAGTGATTCCTTTAGCCCAACGGCCGACTTGTATCAGCTGACAGTGAAACCTCAGCCGCCAGAGAGAAGTAAAACAATTGAACTGGGTACTAAATTTCTGTTTCTTGATGGTGACTTAGCGTTTAGAACCGCAATATATAGTACTGAAAAAGATTGGGAACGAAATACCGATCTGGAATCAACAGCTTCAATTTTAACGAAAAAACGCCGCACCAACGGTCTGGAGTTTGAACTGGCTGGCCGTATTACAGAAAACTGGGAAGTGTTCAGTGGCCTGGCTTTCATGGATGCCGAGATATTGGAAGTAGCAGAGAATGTGAGTGCTACAACCGGGGCTATCACCAAGGCTTATAGCGGTTACGAGGGCAAGCGTCCAAGAAATACGCCACCTGCTACTTTCAATATTTGGAGCACTTACAAATTTACCGAGAAATGGAAGTTAGGCATGGGGCTGGAGGCAAAAGCTGAGCGTTTAGGCTACAACCCTTCTGGCGGTGCAGGCAATAACTTTACTAATGGAAAATTCGATCCTAATAAACTGCCAGGTTATGCACGCGTAGATGCCATGTTAAGTTACGAAGAAAAGAAATGGGCAGTGAAATTGAATGTTAAGAACTTGCTGGACAAGACTTATTACGATGCTATTTATGACAATGGCAGTTTCAGCGTCCCAGGTAACAGCCGTACGGTGATATTAACCACTGAACTTAAGTTTTAATCAGAGTTAGCACGTAACGATAAAGTCATGCTGTTTCAGCATGACTTTATCGCATGTTCTGACCAGGTTAAACATCGCCTGCCTGGCAGGGGTTTGGATAATTAAAGAGGAAATGCGATGTTATTGCAGATACCGCAGGTATTGAATACAGAAGAGCTCGCACAGGCGCAGGCTTTACTGGCAGGTGCCGATTGGGTTGATGGCCGGGTGACAGCCGGGCTCCAGGCCGCTACGGTCAAGAATAATCAGCAGTTGCCTGAACAGGCCGTGCAAATGAGCGCATTACGTAAAATTGTATTGACTGCATTAAATCGTAATCCCTTGTTTTTTTCTGCGGCACTGCCGTTAAAAATATTGCCCCCGTTTTTTAACCGCTATGCCGGCGATGCCAATGCATACGGTTTCCATGTAGACAATGCAATGCGCATGATGCCTGACGGCAGCGGATATGTACGTGCCGATGTCTCCGCAACTTTATTCTTGTCCGAGCCTGAGGAGTATGACGGCGGGGAGCTTGTGATCGATGATACGTTCGGCACTCACGGCATTAAATTGCCGGCGGGCAGTATCGTGGTTTATCCATCGTCTTCTGTGCATCAGGTAACACCTGTCACACGCGGCCAGCGCGTAGCCTGCTTCATGTTCATTCAGAGCATGGTGCGCGACCCGGTTAAACGCCGTTTACTGTATGACATGGATATGTCTCTGGTTGACCTGCGGGCGAATCTAGGTGAAGTTGCACCTGTGGTTCAACTGACAGGTACCTATCATAATTTGCTAAGACGTTGGACTGAATGACACATCGCGCTTATTTAAAGTCACCTGCTACAGATATCCAGACCGCAGCAGATTATTTACCTTATGCTGAAGAGCGCCTGAATAAGGATGTCTGGCAGTACCTGCAATCGGGATCCGGCCAGGGTCTGACCTCGAGCCGGAATCGCAAGGTCTTTGAAGACGTCAGTTTAATGCCAAGACCTCTCACCGATGTAAAGGGAGGAAACACGCACATCGAGCTGTTCGGGCAATCTTTCAGTCATCCCGTCATTCTGGCGCCGCTGGCTTACCAGCGCCTGTTTCACCCTGATGGTGAGGCCGCGAGTGCGATGGCCAGTGCAGCGCAAAGCGGGCAAATGGTTGTCAGTTCGCTGGCGAGCCAGCCTTTAGAAACGATTATCGAAGCTGCTGGTCAGCCACTATGGTTTCAGCTGTATTGGCAGGCTGATCGTGAAAGCACATTGCGGCTGGTGAGAAAAGCATTAAACGCCGGCTATAGTGCAATCATGTTTACGGTAGATGCGCCGGTTAAGCAGGCTGCAATCGCTTTACCTAAAGAAGTGAGTGCTGTAAATCTTGAAGCGCCAATTTCTTTAACCGATGTATCAGGCGCAAGTATCGTTTTTGACGGCTGGATGAAGCAGGCTCCCGGTTGGGATGACCTGATGTGGTTAAGAGACCAGATTACGGTTCCGCTTATCATCAAAGGCATTCTGCATCCTGAAGATGCAGAGCGTGCGGTTAGTCTTGGCTGTGATGCCCTTGTAGTGTCCAACCATGGCGGCCGTGTTCTCGATGGCGTGCCGGGCAGCCTGCAATTGCTGCCGGAGATCACTCGCGTAATTTCCGGTAAGGCAAAAATCCTGTTTGATAGTGGCATTCGCAACGGCCAGGATGTATTCAAAGCACTCGCACTTGGTGCCGATGCTGTGATGCTCGGGCGGCCCTACATCTGGGGGCTTTCTTCATGCGGTGCGCTTGGCGTAGCCCATGTAATACGCCTGATGCGGGACGAGCTGGAGATGACGATGGCACTTTCCGGCACTAAAGATCTGCAGACGATTAAAAGCGGTACTTATGTTTACCAAGCCCGGTATTGATCAGCATAAGTATTGATTGAATCTATTATTGATTAATTTTTAGAAAGGCAATGAGATGAAATTATTACTAGCGTTATTTACCCTGCTGCCGTTACAGGCATTTGCCGGAGCTGATTGCCCGGTATACCCGAAATCGGAGTGGGCTTCTGAAGATACCTTGAAGCAGGCTTTGAATGAAGAGGGTTACACCATTAAAAAATTCAAGGTTGACGGTAATTGCTATGAAATTTATGGCCGCAACAAGCAAGGTAAAAAAGTAGAGATTTACTTTGATACCAAGACATTGGCCATCATCAAAGCGGAAGTGGAAAAATAGGCAGGCGGTTTGCAATTAATGAAAGCGATTTTTCCTGAATCAGCTGATGCGGTCTGGAGCCTGACGGTAAGGTTTACGCATTGGGCGGTGGCTACAGGCGTGATGGTTAATTTTTTCAATGAGTCAGGGTATTGGCATCGCCTGCTGGGTTATGCCTGTATCGTATTTGTGCTGTTTCGCCTGGTGGATGGCCTTTGGCTGACGCGCCGGGCGGCTTCAAAATTCTTTGTGCCTGGATTTTCAGATATCAGGTCACATCTGCATGAAATCAGGACAGGGCAGGTGGCTGACCATCACGGCCATAATCCGCTTGGGCAATTGGCTGTTTATGTGATGTGGCTGCTGATTATGCTGCTTGGGTTTACCGGCTGGCTTAGCCGCACAGATATGTACTGGGGTGAAGATTGGCCAGTGCAGACTCATGAAATATTATCCAGCCTGCTGCAGGCAATGGTTGTGCTGCATCTGCTGGCGGTATTGCTGATGTCCAGGCTGCAACATAAAAACCTGATTAAAGCGATTATCAAGGGCTGATGGGCGCTGCTTCTAAGTGAATGCATATAGCAGCGACACTGATGCGAGGTGATCGTATAAAAAAAGCGCCTGTGGCAGCGATTGCCACAGGCGCTTTTTTATTTAAAAGACTGCTGATTATTCTTTGATTGCTTCTACCGGAATGGTGATCGTGACTTCATCGCTCACGTAAGGTACATATTTCGCCATATTGAAATCAGAGCGTTTTACTACTGTGGTGGCGTTGGCGCCGCAGGCTTCTTTTTTAACCATCGGGTGTGGCTTGCACAGGGTAGAGGTGACTGTGAGTGTCACCGGTTTGCTGATGCCTTTCAGCGTAAGCGTGCCGTCGATGCTGGTAATCTTGTCGCCATCGAATTTAAACGTGTTTGAAGTGAAAGTGGCTTTCGGGTACTTGGCTGTGTACAGGAAGTCTTCGCCCTGAATATGCTCATTGAATAATGGGTAGCCGGTGTTGACTGAAGTCGTGTCAATCGTGATGTCTACGGCTCCGGTTTTTGCAGCGCGGTCGATCGTGATCTTTCCTGAAGTTTTATCAAAACGGCTCAGCTGTGTTGAATAGCCATGGTGGTCGTAAGAGAAGCGCGGCAGGGTATGCGAGCCGTCAATCACGAAGGTTTCCGGCGCGGCAAGCGCTGCCGTAGAAAATGTTGCTGCAATTGCTAATAATGTAAATTGTTTCATCAATGTCTCCTGTTAAATTTCTAAATAATGCTGCTTATTTTCCTGCATTTGCTACAAAGTGGAATTTG
>Ga0208882_1000347_pt1 | contig 21265 bp, 17 predicted proteins | sample LakWasMet14_LOW5_2_FD_183862 | JGI IMG/M metagenome (GOLD analysis project Ga0208882, IMG submission 183862) | Freshwater sediment methanotrophic microbial communities from Lake Washington under simulated oxygen tension - Sediment Metagenome... | ecosystem: Environmental > Aquatic > Freshwater >...
CAAAAACGGCATTCCGATTACCGTCGCCGATGTCGCCACCATCAAAATCGGCGCGCTGACCCGTTACGGCGCCGTCAGCAAGAATGGCGAAGGGGAAGCGGTCACCGGGCTGGTACTGAGTTTGCGCGGCGCAAATGCCCGGCAAACCATTGCCGGCATAGAGAAAAAATTGGCTGAAATCAGCCCCGGTTTTCCTAAAGGCGTTGAAACCAAGGTTTTCTACAACCGCGGCAATCTGGTGGACAAGGCGGTGGACACGGTTTTACACGCCCTGCTGGAAGCCATCGCGCTGGTCATCGTCCTGCTGATCCTGTTTCTGGGTAATTTGCGCGCCGCCTTGGTCGTCGCGCTGGCCTTGCCGCTGGCGGCGTTGTTCACCTTTATTTTGATGAACTACATGGGCATGTCCGCCAACCTGATGAGCTTGGGCGGCCTTGCCATCGCTATCGGTATGCTGGTCGATGCCGCCGTGGTGGTGGTCGAAAACCTGATCACCCATCTGGCGCATGCCGAAAAAGCCCAGCGCCTGCCGCGTCTGCATGTGATTTACCGGGCCACCCGTGAAGTGGCCGCACCGGTTGTCTCCGGCATTTTGATTATCATTATCGTGTTTTTACCGTTGCTGACCTTGCAAGGGCTGGAAGGCAAGTTGTTTACGCCGGTGGCTTTGACCATCGTGTTTGCGCTCAGCGGCTCCTTGGTGCTGTCGCTGACGGTAATTCCGGTGATCGCCTCTTACCTGTTGAAAGAGGTATCGCACGAAGAACCCTGGCTGCCCAGACAGTTGCAAAAACTTTATCAGCCCGCTTTAGTCTGGTGTATTGCCAACAGCAAAAAGGTATTCATTGGCGCTGGCTCGCTGTTGGTTCTGACCGCACTGGTCTTTACGCAGATCGGCAGCACTTTTATGCCGACTCTGGATGAAGGCGACATCATTCTGCAATTGGAGAAACTGCCGTCGATTACGCTGGACCAATCCGTGGCCCTGGATATTCAGGTGCAGAAAAACCTGCGGAAAAATATCCCCGAAATCGTCGATATCGTCGCTCGCGTCGGCTCTGACGAGTTGGGACTCGATCCCATGAGCCTGAACGACACCGATACGTTTTTGATACTCAAGCCCAAAAACGAATGGCGCATGGACAGCAAGGAGCAATTGCAGGATGAGATCCGCAAAGTCATGGCGCAAACGCCGGGCATTGCCTTTCAGTTTACCCAACCAATTGAAATGCGCGTCTCGGAAATGCTGACCGGAACAAGAGGCGACGTGGCCGTCAAATTGTTCGGCACCGATCTGGCCGTGCTCAATGAAAAGGCGAAGCAAATAGCGGACTTGCTAAGCAATATCAGCGGCTCCAGCGATGTCTTCGTCAAGCAGAATGAAGGCATGCAATTTTTGCAGTTGACCATCGACAAATCGGCGGCAGGGCGCTTGGGCCTGGATAGCGATAGCATCGAAACGCTGCTGCGGGCGCAAATCGAAGGCTTGAAGCTGGGCATAGTCCAGGAAGGCATCAAGCGCACGCCGCTGATTTTGCGCGGCGATAGCAATACCGCCACATTTGACAACCTGCAAATCACTTTGCCGGATGGCGGACAGGTGCCGGTCACAGCGGTCGCCAAAATAGAGAAAGTGGAAGGCGTGGTATCGGTGGGCCGCGAACATGGCCAGCGCTTTGTGGTCATCACCAGCAACGTGCTGAACCGGGACTTGGTCGGTTTTGTCGATGAAGCACGGAAGGCCGTTGTCGAGAAGATCGATTTGCCGACCGGTTACACCGTTGAATTCGGCGGCCAGTTCGAAAACCAGCAACGCGCTGCGGCGACATTGTCCGTGGTGGTTCCAGTGTCGCTCGGCTTGATCTTTTTATTGTTGTTTTCAACGTTCGGCTCAGTCCGTCAGGCCGTATTGGTGCTGTCCAACATTCCGCTGGCAATGGTCGGCGGCGTGTTTGCCTTATGGTTATCCGGCGAGTATTTGTCGGTGCCGGCATCGGTCGGTTTTATCGCGCTGCTGGGGATTGCCGTGCTGAACGGCGTGGTCATGGTCAGTTATTTTAACCAGCTGATCGCAACCGGCATGGACCTGGTTAAGGTGGTGCTGGTCGGTTCATCCCGGCGTCTGCGCCCGGTGCTGATGACCGCCAGTATCGCGGCGTTCGGCCTGATTCCGTTGCTGTTCGCAACCGGACCGGGGTCTGAAATTCAGCGCCCGCTGGCTATCGTGGTCATTGGCGGCTTGGTGTCATCGACCTTTTTAACGTTATTCTTATTGCCGATTCTATTTAAATTATTCGGCTTGTCACCGGAGGCTAAGCAATGAACACCAAGGAATATTTAATCACGCTCAACGTGCCGATCAGCCTGGAAGAAGCGGTGGTCGATAGCCTGTTGATGCTGGAGTCGGAGCACGGCTTCAGCAGTTTTCCGGTCAGTTCCCACGACCATAAAAATGAAGGCCTGTCGCTGGCGGAACAGGTCACCGGACGGCAGAAAAAAGTCCGTTTTCAGATGTATGTTCCGGAGCAGGGCTTGGCCCAATTATTGGATCAACTAAGAGCGGAGTTTTCCGGCTCGGGGATCAGATACTGGGTGCTGCCGGTGGCTGAGAATGGGTTTATTTAGAGTGTTCCTGTGAAGTAGAGCTCGCCCTGTGAAGGCGATATTGTAGGCGGGAATAAATCCGCCCAAGCGCAACGATGGGCGGATATTTCCGGCATTCGTGCTATTCAGGACATTGGAAATTAGACCTTCCAGGTTCCTAAAACCTGGAAGGTCTGCATACCGATATGCTTACCGTCCTACGCAAGCAGTGAAGTTAATAAAGGCCGCAGATTATGCAATTGGCGTTGCTTAGTCAGCCGGTTGGCGATGACGATGCTTTTCAGCTCGGTCAATGCCTGCTCGAACACGTCGTTGACGACCAGATAATCGAATTCGTTGTAGTGACTCATTTCGGTCACCGCATCGCGCATCCGGCGGGCAATAATCTCTTCGCCATCCTGTCCCCGGTTTCTGAGGCGCTCGAATAGAACTTCCGTCGATGGCGGCAGGATAAAAATGGAAAGACTGTCAGGCAGCAGTTTTTTAATTTGCTCAGCGCCCTGCCAATCGATTTCAAGAACCACATCCAAACCCCGGTTCAAGTTTTCTTCGACGGTTTGCTGCGCTGTGCCATAGAAATTATCGAATACCTGGGCATGTTCAAGAAATGCCTGTTCTTCCTGCATGACTTGAAATTCTGCGACGCTGACAAAGTAATAATCCTGACCATGAGCTTCGCCGGGCCGCATCTTACGAGTAGTATGGGACACCGATACGGTCAGGCCATCCAAATCGGCAACCAGTTGTTTAACCAGGCTGGTTTTACCGGCGCCGGACGGAGCGGAAATAATATAAAGTTTGCCGATGTTCATAAAGTTTAAGATCAAAGGGTCAAGGTCGAAGCGGAATAGATAGAGGTTTTGATTTGTAGTGACAAATCAAAAGTCCGCATGATACAGGATGCTAGCGCTTGGACAAAGTAACGGTTAGCGCTACGGATATTTTTCCGGCAGAATAAAAGACAGAGGCTTTCCGCCACTGACTGAAACGCCCCATTAATCAAAAGCAGGATCAACGATGAGCTATAACCAATCGGACGTCATCCACAACGAATAAGGTTAGATTGTGTGAGCAGAGCGAACCACAATCTGAACCGGTTGTTGGACAAGTCCGGTGTTCACAGGGTCACTTTAATATAAGAAAATATCTCTTCGGAGTTCTGGGATCGAGACGGCTTGTTTAAAGCATTACTGCTCAAAGACAAGCCAAAAATGATCGCCACAGCAGTCCGCCATCCGAAAACGAACGCTTTAGGGCATTATGCCCTTAATTTGGACCGAGCACAGCCCTCGGCGCAATTATGCCGCTTCCTACTGGGCCGGATGAAAACTGAACTCACATAACCTGTGCCGTCCTGGTTATGTTAGCCGACTGGCATCGGAGCCGCGAATGAGAACAGCGGCGGCATACGCGTTTTGATAATGCTCATCGCGCCGCCGCAGCACCGGCACTTGAGCGACGGCCGTTTTCTCAGCCAGGCCAAGGCCCGGTTCGGATTCACACCGAGCAGGACTTGCAGCAAGCCGATCAGCCGTTTGCTGTTGGGGTGCAAAAAGCCGAAATTGCGGGCGCGCCTGAAGCCCTTGGGCAAGACATGTCGGAGAATCGGCCATAAGAACTTGGCGCCGGGCAATGTTCGGGTGCGCATCTGTCGGGTTTTGCTGTCCTGGTAACGGAAAGTCACTTGGCCGTCCCGGCAGGCGACAATGTCCTTCTCCTGAATGACGCCTTTATAAAGATAACGTCCAAGATAAACCAGCGCTTTGTCGCCGCTGCCGACGGACTTAACGTCGACGACCCATGTTTCTGGGACAGAAACCCGCTCCCTGCAGTTTCTGCACTCCCCACCTCCCTGTGGGTCGTAACGGGCCGGCAGTGCCAGTGCTTCTTGTGTTATCGCCTCAAGCAGTTTGCCCCGGAACACTTTGGCCAGCGCCTTGTGATTGAACAGGTAGCCGGTTTGGTTTTTGCCGGGGTTCTTGTTACTGCGCTTGGTTCGCCACAGGCGTTTGTCCGTATCGATGGCCGCCGCAGGCATCACCAGATGCACATGCGGATGATAATCGAGGCGGCGGGAATGGGTGTGCAGCACCGCGATGGCGCCGGCGTTGCCCTGAAGTTGCCTGTCGTTTTGCGCAAAGGTTTTGACCGTCTCCCAGCTGCATCGGATCATCAAGTCATACAGCGTGCGTTGCTATTGCCAGGCCAGTGCCCTGAGCTCTTCGGGCAGGGTGAAGGTCAACAAAAAATACTCGGCCGGTACCTGCCTTTGCAGTTGCCGCTCCAGCCATTGCTGACTCTCATGCTGCTGACAATGGGGGCAGTTGCGATGGCCGCAGGAATGCGGCACGAAGCGCTGGCTATCGCAGTCATCGCATTGGGCCAGCATCACGGGACTTTGCAAGGTTCGGCACTGCTTCATGGCGGCCAGCGCCCGGCGCTGGCTGGGCAGTAGCGCATCCCGATAGCTCGCCAGGAATTCGGCTTCAAAGGTTTGGATGAGGGTTGAGAGCAGGATCATTTAACCTTCCCCCAGTCCATGGCAAAGCCATTCATCAAGGCATTGATCACCTGGTTGGCGTTCCGATTCGTGCCGTCGGTCAGGTGGGTATAGCGAGCGGTGGTGAGGATACTATGGTGACCGAGGATTTTCTGCACTTCCAGCAGATCGCCAACAGTAGGCGCTTTAGGCGACACCGGCTTCGATCAGATGCGTAGCATAGCTATGCCGCAAGCTGTGCGGGGTAATCTTTTTTTTAGGCCGCAGTCTTGCGCCACCTAGCGCAACGTCGTTTGCACGCCGCCGCGATCCAGCGGCGTGGTCGCCCGATGCGCGCCCTTCAAGCCACCGTGGCGATTGGGAAACAGCAGTACCGGATTGCGATGGATCAGCCAGAAGCGACGCAGCAAACTCAAGGTCGCCGCCGGCAACGGCACCAAACGATCCTTGTTGCCTTTGGCATCGCGGATATGCACGCGTTGGCGTTCGGCTCAATGTCGCCCACTTGCAGCCGTAAACCCTCGCCGAGACGCAAGCCCAGGCTATAGACGGTGAAAAAGAAGACCCGATAACTAAGGGTGCGGGTTGCCAGAAACAAACGTTGGGCTTCCTCAACAGTGACAATATCCGGCAGGCGCTGGGCCTTGGGCGGCTTGATCAGATGGGGCGCCACCCAGGGTTTGCGCAGCACATGGGGATAATAGAATTTAAGGCCGTACAGATCGAGTTTGACTGAACTCCAGGAGTGAGACGCCAGCAAATCGGTGCAATAATCGGTCAACTGTGCTTCGGACAGCTCATTGATGTGTTCATCGAAATACTCGCCAACGCGGCGAATGGCACGGGCGTAAGCCTCTATCGTCTTGGGCTGGAGCCCTTTGAGTTTAAGGTGCTTAAGATGGGTTTGATAGTTCTGCTTGAAATTGGATTCAGATGATGATGTCATTGCGGCGTAACCTCAGGATTCGTCGTGGAATGTTCCCTCGCATTGAGGGCTTGAGGTTACATTTTATAAACAATCACGAGCCGGGTGACTTCTCCGCGTTAGCGGCTTCGTCCAACCTGTGGGATAAGCCGGCCGATTTTGACGCCTCCCGTTTCGACGACCTGATGAACAGCCTGTGCGTATTGGCGGAGGCACGGAATATCACCTGGATGGGGGCCGTGCGCCTGGATGCATCCTTTGTTAATGATCCGGCAAAGGGCTGACGGCCGGGTGCGCTCAGCTTTCTGCACTCCGCGCTATCTTTTGACGATGCCGCACAGGAACAGACGGAAAAGCTGGAACTGGGCAACGTGGATGAAAACATCATCCGCAATCTTGACGGCGCAGGCAGCTTCCGCGCCAACCGGCTGCAGGACTTGGCAGGCCCGGAGTGATTCGAATCATTCTACTACCGCACTTATTATCGGGGCGTCGGCCACAAAGATGTGGTCTGGGTAGCCTTTCCGGTAAAGGATGCCGAATCCTGGTTCAGCATATTCCGCGGTCTGGAGCATCTGATGTGGTGCAAAAACAGACAACTTCCAAGCAGGGGCTTGGAAGTTGTTGCCGTGTTGTTTGTTACCTATAAATCAACGAAACCTCGGTAATTGATCCTGTACAACTCACAGAAATAAGGAGATTGAAGATTTTGCATGAAAGCCATGGACGGGCTGTAGTAGTGCAATGCAGAAACAGTGTAGCAGTACACCGAAAGGCCAAAATCCACCCATGCTGTCGTTATTCGGCAATAAAATGGTTTTGATAATCGACCAAAGCCCGTCTAATCACCTCATGCGCTTCATCCCGTCCGTAAACATTGGTTATTTCGCAGGTGCTTTGTTCGCTCGGCAGTTGTTTATAGGTCAAAAAATAATGTTTCAGGCGGTTGATATAAGATTCGGGGCAGTCTGATACGTCACGCCACTGCCTGTAAAACTCGTCGCCTTTCATGACGGCAATAATCTTGTCGTCTGCTTCTCCGTCGTCGATCAAACGAAATCCGCCGATAGGTATTGCCTGTAAAAGAATATCGCCATGGGTCACGCTGCGCTCGCTCAAAACGCAAATATCCAGCGGGTCGCCATCACCTTTAGTAACCTGTTTGCCGGATTTTAGCGCGGCATATTCGGCAACCCGATCCGCACAGAAGGTTTGCGGAATAAACCCGTAAAGTGTCGGAACCGTGTTGGAATATTTTTGCGGCCGGTCGATTTTCAGATACCCGGTTTCTTTATCGACTTCATATTTAACGGTATCCGACGGGACGATCTCGATAAAGGCCGTCACGATGTCCGGTGTATTGTTGCCTGGACTGATGCCGTGCCAGGGATGCGCTTTATATTGTATATTCATGAGTAATGGTTCTTTGTTTAAAATGTGTAATGTCTGCTCCTGTCTTGACCGCTAAACAGAAATCGGTGCCTTGATATGTTCATGTGCCTGATAATCGATCACTTCAAAATCCTCATATTGATAATCGAATATCGATTTCGGCCTGCGCTTTATTTTTAGGATCGGCAGCGCATAAGGCTTACGGGTTAACTGCAAATTAGCCTGCTGCTGATGGTTCAGGTATAAGTGCACGTCGCCGCCGGTCCAGATAAAATCGCCTACTTCCAAGTCGCACTGCTGGGCAACCATATGGGTCAGTAACGCATAACTGGCTATATTGAACGGCAAGCCCAAAAATGTGTCGCAGCTGCGCTGATAGAGCTGGCAAGACAGTTTGCCGTCGGCCACATAAAACTGGAAAAACGCATGACAGGGCGCCAGAGCCATTTTACCTTGCGCCACATTCTGTTGCGGGCTGATGCTTTCATCCGGCAAATCCGCGACATTCCAGGCGGAAACGATCATCCGGCGGCTGTTCGGCGTTGTTTTAAGTTGCTCGATGACTTGCTGAATCTGATCGATATGCCGCCCGTCAGGTGTCGGCCATGAACGCCACTGGTGGCCGTACACAGGGCCTAAATCGCCTTTGTCATCGGCCCATTCATTCCAGATATTGACATTATGCTGATGTAAAAAACTCAGGTTAGTGTCGCCGTTTAAGAACCAAATTAACTCATAAATGATCGATTTTAAATGTATCTTTTTAGTGGTTACCAATGGAAAGCCTTCCGCCAGCGGGAAACGCATTTGATGACCGAAAATGGACAGCGTGCCACTACCCGTTCTGTCGCCTTTGGGATTTCCTTCAGCCAGGATTTTATTGAATAGTTCTAAATATTGCTTCATGCGTTTTGATGACTATGGGTTTTTAACAAAACTTACGGATCTGTTTGATGTTCTCTGGCTAGATTATTCCGCTCTTTTAATAAGTGGCGTGTAACAGACTATTCCATTCAATTTTCTATGTGGAATTTGGTCCGGGTTAACTTGGACAGGCAACACAGCGACGTAAGCGCCGCCTCATAATTATTATCACTCCTTGTAAAAATCACTTTCAAACAACGGACGCTTACGCTCAAAACTGGATTAACCATCCCGCTGGAGTTTGAGGGTAAATTCTGTAAAGCCGGCTAGAATGGTTTATCCCTGTTTCTTGCGCAATACATTCCAAACAAATATCCCAATATATAGACTGGGGCATTGATGCTTCTTGTTCAACTTGGTTTTGCCGTTACGCGAACGTTGTTTTTTCAAATAAACGCTGCTGCCAACTCCAGGTCGCGGCGGAATCAAAACGTAAAACTCCCGGTTCGGGTAAGGATCATAAACTGATTACAACCTCAATTGCACTACGTAGTGGTGCTAATTCTTTACAATTTTATCATGTTTAAAAGTAGACCGAGCAAATGCCGGCGCTGGAGGTTTTTGCTTATGCATCTTGAACCGCCTGGACCATTAACTGATTTTGCGGCAGCCGGCAAATAACAAGCCTGAACGAATTGCCTACGCATCACCTTAAATATTGCTAATGCTCATCCGTATTCGTACTAATAGAAATCCATTTATTGCTGAGTTTATATTGTCAGCCACTGATTAAATATTGATCAATATTTACAGCAAATATCACTGCATAAGCCCTTGCTTTATGTTGCTTTTAAGTTTGTCAAAAATCTTGGACATCAAGGAAGACTTTTAGATTTCTATATTAATTATTTTCACGGAAGTGGTCGGTAAATACGTCAAGAATGTTAAATAAGTTCTTGCTAATGCCGAGTAGTTTTTTGCAAAAATATTATAGGGAACTAATATGCGCCAGTCTGAATTACAGTCATGGGAGAATAGCAATCAGGAAGAACTAAACGGTATAAAAAACTGGATTAAAGAATTTTTATGTAGCCCTCATCCATCATTGGGCCGTGCAGGGAGCGTTTGCCCATTCACCAGAGAGGCAATTAATAAAGATACTATTTATTTCTCGCTTGAAAAGTATTTTTATCTAGATAAAGAGATTGAGATAAAAAAAATATCAAGCCAAATTGGGCTGTTTAAAGCACTTAAAGTTAATAACCATGAAGATTATAAAGTCATCATAAATGCCTATCCTTATCTTGATAAAAGCGAATACATTAAAATTGAATTGATCCAAAATGAATTAAAGCCGCTTTTTGTTGAAGAAAACTTAATGATTGGACAATTTTATCCAGGATGTAAAGAAAAAGGGCTTTGGAACGATAATTTTTTTCCTCTTGATAGCCCTATCAGTTTATTGGCTATTAGAAATATGGCGATAACCGATATTGCTTTTTTAATATCGACCCATTCTTTTGTGGAAAAATACTTGCAGGTATTCGGAAAAAAAGGAGAAGACTTTTTAATAAAATATATGGAACGCAAGGAATTATATAGTTAAAGCAGAAGTTCCCAGTCATCGTTTCTTTCTTATCCGGATCGATCTGTAAGCGACTAATCCGTTGTCGATAATTTTATATTGGTTTTCAAGTTATTACGAAATTAAAGCTTACAATAATTATAAATATTATTATGTCATCAACAATACATACCATAAAAGAAAATCTCTACGTTAACTCTCTCTATATAGATAAATTAGGGCTATCGTTTAACCAATTTATCGTAGTGTCAAAAGATAAAAGCATAACTCTAATAGAAACCGGCTTTAGAAAAAACTTTAATGAGGTATGTACAAACATGACACGTGTTGGATTAATTCCTGAAAATATCCAAAATGTCATAGTGCCTCATTTCGAAGCTGATGAAATGGGAGCTGTGCCTGAAGTCTTAAAAATATCAAACAAAAAAATAAATTTATACGCTCATCCTATTTGCACATTCGGATTAAGTGATATTTTCGATGTAAAAGCAAAACCTGTAAAAGACGGTGAGATTATATCTGTCTTTGAAGGGTGCTCTTTAAAGTTCATACATACACAGCACGTTCATCAATGGGATAGCTTGGTTGTTTACTGGATCGAACAAAAAATATTATTTTCTTCGGATCTGTTCATACAAGGCGGTGAATTTACCGGTATAAATTCAAACAATTGTCTTAATGAAATAGTTAATTCAATAAAAAAAGATAATTACCTGCCTTCGCGTAATCATCTGGTTAATGCCTTAAATAAAATAAGTGAAAATGACATTGAAACCATTTTACCGATGCATGGATCAGGTCTGTCGAATAATATTGATTTATATATAGAGTCATTAAAAAATCTAAATTTTGAGTAATTATCCCATGCTGGTAGGTAGCCGCACTTATTGATTGAAGAAAATGGGGGCTCTAATCTATAAACGTTTGGTGTGACTTAAATCATTTTTTTGGGGAATAGATAGAGTTCAGTTTTATGTTGTCCATTAACTTAACTCTTAGGTTCGGTTGAAATATATTGGCAAGCAGATGAGACAATGAAAAATCAACTCAATATTAATGTCGGGGCGTCTACTGCTTTTCATTCCCATCATTTGTTACTGTGGTTTATCGGCGCACTCGATATTCCGGTTTTGAAGGCTAGTCTCGACGAATTAATTCGTCGCCATGAGATGCCTGAATTAATTTTTACCGAACTGAATGGCCAGCCAATATCGGAGCGCCAGCATTTCCCGGTTCATTTAACGCTGGTCAACCACGAGATTAATCGACATATTCAGGCTGAGGCGGCTTTGGACGACAGCCCTCATGTGCAAGCAAAACTAATATCCCTAAAAGAAGATAAACAGGTTTTGTTGCTGACCTTTCATCGGGTCTCCGATAGAGAGGAAACGGATGTATTGGCTCACGAACTCTTGGCGCTATATAGGGTATTCAGCGAAGGGCAACCTCCAGCCGAGCTATTGTTCCAAGTCGAGAATGCCGCTTTGGAACGCGAACGACTCCTATCTTACTGGAAAAGACAGCTGGCAGATGTGCCAACGCTGCATTTTCCCACGGATAAGCCTAGCCCTCCGGTACCGTCATTTCGAATAGAAAGCCAATCATTCAGCCTGTCTTCCACTGTAACAGAAGGGCTGAAAATCCTCAGCAAGCAGCAAAGCGTGACGTTGTTCATGACGCTGGCGGCGGCTTTTCAAGTGCTACTACACCGCTACAGTGGTCAGGACGACATTGTAATTTGCGCGCAGACTGCGGCGGATAGTCATTTAGAACTCGAAAACTTGAGCGGTTTTTTCGTCAACATTCTGGTGCTGCGGACAGACTTGTCAGGTAATCCAAGCTTTCGTGAACTGCTGGCACAAGTGCGCGATATTACACTTGAGGCGCATGCCAACCAAAATGTCCCCTTTAAAAAACTGGCTGAACTGCTCAATCCAAAACGCGATCCGTTGTTTCAGGTTATGCTCGTGTTTCAGGATACGCCGCAGTTAAACGAAATTACCCCGGAATTTCTACAGCTCGATAGCGAAGCCGTCAAATTCGACCTCACGCTAAAACTATCGGAAACCCAGCATGGCATGATGGGGGCGGTCGAATACGCCACGGACTTGTTTGAAACCACGACCATAGAACGCTTAATCGGCCATTTTCAAACTCTTCTTAAAGGCATAACCACTCACCCGGAAGCGCATCTGTCGACGCTGCCCATGCTGACTGAACCTGAGCGCCAACAATTATTAATCGAATGGAATGACACGGCGATAGAATTTAGCGGCACCGAATTCATCCATCACTTGTTCGAAGAACAAGTTGAACGCACGCCTCATGCCGTGGCTGTGGTTTACCTTAACCAGCAGCTCACTTATGGCGAACTCAACGCTCGCGCTAATCAGCTGGCTCATTATCTGGGCCATATCGGCGTTGAGCCGGAAGTGCTGGTCGGGATCAGTCTTGAACGATGTATCGACCAAGTAATCGCTTGGCTCGCTGTCCTTAAAGCCGGCGGCGCTTATGTGCCTCTTGATCCATCTTATCCAAAGGATATGCTGATATTCATGCTTGAAGACAGCGCCCCGTTAGCGTTACTGACCAATAGTCAGCATCAAGCACTGTACGCCGATATGCCGAATTGCCCCCGCCTGGTTGATTTATCGGCCAAGCTTCCCGTATGGGCAATCGCCCCCGATACCAATCCCGATCATAAAAGCGTAGGACTGAAGCCTGAAAATCTGGCTTATGTTATCTACACCTCCGGCTCCACCGGCAAACCCAAGGGAGTCGAAATATTGCATCAAGGCTTACAAAACCTGCTGCCGTGGTATATCAGGGAGGCGACACAGCTTAGTTGCGATGACACGGTTTTGGTCGTGTCGTCCATGGCGTTCGATGCTACTCAAAAAGTCGTTTACGGCCCTTTACTGACCGGCGCCCGACTGGTCTTGGCAAGCGAACCGTTTGATCCTCAGGCAATCGTAAAACTGGCTCTCAAAGAACGTGCCAGCATGATAACCATCACCCCGAGCGGCTTTTACGCATTGATCGATGCCGGCGCTAACGGAGAATTGAGTACGCTGCGAAAGGTTTTTCTCGGCGGGGAACCGATGCAGCCGTCCAAGCTGCTGGAACTGCCTGAACCACGGCCCGAATTTGTCAACTGCTATGGACCCACTGAATGCACGGTTATAGCGACCTCTTTCCGCTTACCCTCTGATCTTAAGCAATACCTCAATCGGCCTGTGCCCATTGGAAGCCCAATCTGGAATGTCCGGATTTACATCCTGGATAACCATCGGCAGCCGGTGCCGATTGGCGTCGCAGGCGAAATTTATATCGGCGGAGTGGCGGTTGGGCGTGGCTACCTGAACCGCCCGGAGTTGACAGCAGAGCGCTTTGTGCCCGACCCGTTTGTAGCCAAAGCAAATGCGCGCATGTACAGGACTGGCGATCTGGCTCGATGGCTGGCCGACGGCAGCATTGAATTCCTGTCCCGCAACGACTTACAAGTAAAGATCCGGGGCTTTCGCATCGAGTTAGGCGACATTGAGGCGGCATTGCTCCAATGCCCGCAAATACGCGAGGTTACGGTTGACGTGTACGAGATCAGCCCGACTGACAAACGGCTTGTGGCTTATTTAATACCCCAAAGCGATGCTGTTCCAACCCTTTCAGAGCTTCGGGATTTCCTTAAGTCGAAATTACCCGAGTATATGGTCCCTTCATTCTTTATGTTTCTCGATGCCCTGCCGCTCACTCCTAATGGCAAACTGGACCGAAATGCCCTGCCGGAGCCGGATATGAACCGACAGGTTCTGGATACGGATTTTATTGCGCCATCCAGCCCGGTGGAAAAGCTGCTAGCCGAAATATGGAGCAAGGTCTTGAACATTAACCGTATCGGCACTCACGACAATTTCTTCGAGTTGGGCGGGCAATCATTGCTCGCCACGCAGGTGCTGATCCGCGTTGGCGAGCAACTATCGATGGATATTCCGCTAACCGCGCTGTTTGAGAAGCCGACTATCGCCGAATTGGCAAAGCTGATTGAAAATACCGGAGCAAGGGTATCAAACGTTTCCAAGCCCATTACTCCACAGCTTCGCAGGGCTTATAAGATGAGTGCTACCTGAATAATTCCTCGATAGCGGATTATTCTTTATCCAGAGGGTACGCAGCATCGCATACCAGTTTTCTGAATCAAATACCAAAAAGGTACGCAATGCGTACCCTACAGTGTTAATGACTCATAATTATGTTTATTTTGCATCCTTGTTTTTATGCGCAAAATAAAACAATGCCGCGCCGATCAAGATCATCGGCATTGACAGTATCTGTCCCATAGTCAGCCAGTCCAACGCGATATAACCCAATTGCACGTCCGGCACCCTGAAAAATTCGACAAAAAACCTGAAGCAGCCGTAAAAAAACAATGCCATGCCGGTCGTAGCCATAACTGGTCTGGGCTTGCTGGAATATACCCAGAGTATCGCAAACAACACCACGCCTTCTAAAAAAGCTTCGTAAAGTTGCGAAGGATGACGAGCTAACGGACCGCCGTTAGGAAAGACCATGGCCCAGGGCACATCGGTGGGTCTGCCCCATAACTCGGAATTAATAAAATTACCAATACGGCCGGCGCCTAAACCGATAGGGGCTAGCGGCGCGATAATGTCGGTCAATTGCATCATGCTGCATTTCTGCTTTTTGGCGAACAGCCACATCGCGATGAACACGCCCAACATGCCGCCGTGAAACGACATGCCGCCCTGCCAAATCTTAAACAGTACCAGCGGATTTTCGAGGAAACCGGCAAAATTATAAAACAGGATATAGCCGATCCTGCCGCCCAGCACTACACCGAATGCGCCGTAAGTCACCAAGTCTTCTATGGCTTCCGGTTTGATCGGCGACCATGGTCTTTCAGCGCGTTTTTGCCCTAAAAACCATACCGCGGCAAAACCGATCAGATACATCAGGCCGTACCAATGGATTTTTACCGGCCCTAAACTTACAACGATGGGATCAATTTGTGGGAAATTCAGCATAATTGTCGAATGAATGATTTATTGAAATGGTGATTGATGGATAAGCTCTTTCTCAACTTTAGCGTCACGGGGCGGGGATCATCTTGTCATAAAATGAAAACATCCGGCTCATGCCTTAAGTGTGAAAAATTTCCAAATGGCTAAGCTTTACAGATTGTTGGTCGTTGCCCAAGCCTTGGTTGTATTTTCTTATTGTATCTTTAGCTACATCTATCAGCCTAATATGATTTATCTCTCAAGCAAAGACAGATTAATATACGGTGTGCTTCCAATATGCGCATGGTGGAGGTAAACGCCTGTGAAAATAACGGCTTTTATTGCTAAACGGATGTTTGCTCGGAAACGAAATTTCAGCGCTAAGCCGCTGATACCGTAGGCTTCAGAAAGGGCTTAGGGCAAACCGTTCCATGGGTTAAATTACCCCAATTACAGAGCGTACCATTCAAAGTCATACTATCCCGTTCACTCGGCGGCGCCTTGCTCATTAGGACACCTGCTTTCCCTGTCTTTGTAAGTTACAGGGCGCAAGTTGAGGACTGACTACGACCTGGCATTTTAGATGGGAATGAATCTGTGATATCACGCATTTACGATCATTACGGTCACGCAATAAGGCAAAAAAATAGCCCGGCAGTTTCCCGCCGGGCTATTTTTCCGCTTTAAAGCGCCAATGGTTTATTTCATCATTGATCTTTTGAATCTATTATCCAGTTTGCTATTGGCATCTTGAGATAATTGCGCCGCCTGGTTGGCTGCCGCTTCTGCGGCTTCTGCCTTTGCAGCAGCATCGTCTGCTGTAGTTTTTGCGCTGGCTGCGTCGGCTGATGCTTGTTTAACAGAAGAATCCAAGCCATCAACTTGCGATTGTAAATTTTCAACATCTGAAGTAGTTGCGCAAGCCGCAACCAGGCTGAAAACCAGAGCAATAATTGATAGCTTCATTACTTTTTTCATATTATTTTTCCTTACTCAAGATTATTACTGTAAATTCATCCGATATTGCCTAAACCGTATTCTGACTGTATCCACTGATAAAGATAAAAACCGTTCATACCCCAAGCCATTGCGGCCAGCGTTATGCAGACATCGCTACGATTGCGTATAGGTTACAGTGTCAAGATGAAAGGAAACCTGTTGGTTTGATTAAAATCCGATGAAGATAGGAAATTACTCAATAGCGGCTGCTGCTAATGAGCGCACTTTGTTTTCCAGTCGTCAACTCCCCTAGTTTTACATCTCCCAATAAGCCTACCGCTAGCTATTCCCATTGAAAATCACCCTCAGTTCCGACATAAACCAGACCATCGATTTCGATACGATTACGCCAGTAGTGAATGTCGGCTTTTGGGAGTAACGAACTGGTGCTATCGATTCAAACCCGCTATTCGCATAAATAGCCGACTAAAAAAGAACTGGGGCCGAAAATGCTGACCTGATTGCCCAAGAGCCTGATGGAACAACCGTAGTTTATAACCCGCCCAGTCTTATCCTACTGATAGCGTTTAACCATTTCGCGCAATGGTATTGCTTTAATTTTACTAGCGTGCCCAGCAGAGCCAAATGCCTCATAACGTGCCTGACAAAGCTCTTGCATCGCGTCCCTGGCTGCTTTATAGATCTTGCGAGCGTCTAACTCCGATGCGTTTTCCGGTTGGGCTAAATATCGGCGAATGGCGCCTGTAGAAGCCATACGTAAGTCAGTATCAATATTGACTTTGCGGACACCATATTTAATCCCTTCAACAATTTCATCAACCGGCACACCATAAGTTTGGGGAATATCGCCGCCATTCTCATTGATAATCTTTAGCCAATCTTGAGGCACAGAACTCGATCCATGCATGACGAAGTGAGTATTAGGCAATCGTTGTTGTAATGTTCTTAAACGGCTAATAACTAAAACTTCGCCAGTAGGCGGTTTGCTGAATTTATAAGCACCATGACTGGTGCCAATGGCTACAGCTAACGCGTCTATTTGAGTTTGCTTTACAAATTCAACTGCTTCATCCGGATCGGTCAGTAACTGACTGTGATCCAGTGCTTCCGATGAATCTTGCGTTTTTGTTTCTAACGAACCCAGGCAACCGATTTCACCTTCAACCGATACGCCGCACGCATGCGCCATCTTGACCACATTGCGAGTAACCTCGACGTTATATTCAAAACTGGCAGGCGTTTTCATATCTTCCAGCAAAGACCCATCCATCATCACTGAGCTGAAGCCTGATTGAATGGCTTGCGCACAAATGTCGGGTGTCGGTGCATGATCCCGATGCATGACGATCGGAATATGAGGATATTGTTCAGCGGCTGCAAGAATCAAATGGCGTAAAAATACCTCGCCGGCATATCTGTTCGCGCCGGCTGAACCTTGCATAATCACAGGGCTATCGCACGCATCAGCGGCTTGCATAATGGCTTGAACTTGCTCCATATTACTGATGTTGAATGCGGGTACGGCAAAGCCATGCTCCGCCGCATAATCCAAAAGTTGTCGCAATGATACTAAAGCCATGATCGGCTCTCCTTAGCTTTGTTATATTTTAGGTTCTAGCTCATCACCAGAAGCTATTATCATTTCCGGTGTATGACTTGATAGGAAATGGGCGTGGCCTGTTTGGTTAAGATCAACCCACCAAAACACCATCATGGCGCATAGTAATGTCATTAACCTGAATAAGCCAGACTTGAAGTCCTGCGAGAAGGCGCCCATAACACACGTAATCAATGAATTTAGATTTTGATGTCAGGATGACTGAGTGCTGTCGATTCTTAGAAAATGTTCGCTCAAGGGTGATATTTAAGAGTATTTTAGGTTTAGTGTAGCCACATCAAAGGAACATTATTAAGAATGATTTATTACTCGAGCTATGACTATGACTATGACTATGACTATGACTATGACTATGACTATGACTGTTAATGTTGACGTACTGTGCGTAGGGCACGCCTCTTATGATTTGATTTTTTCGGTAAACCAACATCCGGGCGCCGATGAGAAAATCGTTGCCGAAAGTTTGCTCAGTTGTGGCGGTGGCCCTGCTGCCAATGCCGCCGTGTGTATTGCCAAGTTAGGATTAACGTCGGCATTCGCTGGATACTTAGGACGAGATATTTATGGTGACAAACATTACCAGGAACTCAATGATTACGGCGTTAACACGAAACTAATCATTCGCGGCACCTCCCCTACTCCGTTATCGACAATAATAGTCAAACCCGATGGCAAACGATGCCTAATCAATTACAAGGGTGACACGCAAGCATTATCGTCCAATGCACTGAACTTCTCTAATGTCTCGGCGAAGGTTGTCTTGTTCGATGGACATGAACCTTATATCTCATTGCCACTTGCTGAAAAAGCCAGGCAATCTAAAATCCCAACAGTATTGGATGCCGGTTCAGTGCATGAAGGAACCTTGGCATTAATGAATCACGTTGATTATCTGATTTGTTCGGAAAAATTTGCCAGCCAGTACGCAGGCAACGAACACCAAGCCTTAAGCCAACTTGCTAAGCTTGCGCCAGTTGTGATTATCACACTGGGCGAGAGAGGACTGATTTGGCAACGCGGTAATGAGCAAGGCGCACTACCCGCTTATCCCATTACCGCCATTGATACCACGGGTGCCGGTGATGCTTTTCATGGCGCTTTTGCTGCGGCATTGGCAGCCGGCATGGATTGGCAAACGCAACTTCAATACGCTAGTGCCGCTGGCGCATTGTGCTGTATGCAAATGGGGGCACGTTTAGGACTACCCAGCCAAAAAGAGCATACCCTGTTATTTAGTCAACCCCTATATGCGACTTGAACTAACAGCTTTGTTCAGTTAACCCTACAATCCAAGATAATCATTTATACCGGACGCAATACTCAACGTATTATCTATATTATCGGGTGTTGGAGGCATGGCAATATCGGCTTTCGACCCGAAAGAGTCCTTCAGTTCTTTCTGTCGGGCGACAATTTTTCAATGCCCCAAGTTACGGTGTTCGATGACGGAACGGCGGGTAAATTGACAACCGCTTCTATATTTAAATATCAAAATGTCGGGTCTAAATGTTGGAATGTTAGACCGACCCTGTGGCATAAAAGGATACACACATAAAACCCAGACCTAGCCAATACGGCTACCTACCCCGAAAAGGGGTCAGGTTGCATTATTGCGGCAGAAAGTAACCTGACCCTTTCCCTCCGGTCGATCTGTCGGCCGCTTTCCGCAACCACACAGCAACCGCCGGGTTTGCAACTGCCGGTCGTAAGCAGCGTGTCACGGTAGCACTGTAGATCGTGCAACAGCTTTCCGTTGCCCGGCATTTTAGCGGCCGGAAATGAAATAAAGGTGCAATGTCAAGAAGTGGTTCCGCTTTAAAAATTCGAAATGTCGGGCATAAACAGCATGCCCGACCTACGACTTCATAGAGTACGTGTATACGCTATTTTCAGAGGTTTTTTATTCCTGTATGCTCAGAATTAATGGATTGGATGTAAACACATTGCTGTGGCACGACTTATCTTAATAGCTGTTAATGATTAACCGTATTAACTGAGGAGCATACCAATGACAGAAATCAAAGCCTGGGCCAGCCATGGCCCCAAACAAAAACTTGAACGTTTCTCATATAATCCAGGGCCGCTCGAACCGGAAGAAGTTGAAATCGCCGTTGAATATTGCGGCCTTTGCCATTCCGATTTATCCATCATCAACAATGAATGGAGCATGTCGCAATACCCTGTAGTACCCGGACATGAAGCAACCGGCCGTATCGTGGCAATCGGCGATCAAGCCAAAGGGTTCCAGGTGGGCCAACGGGTCGGCGTAGGTTGGAATTCCGGCAGCTGTATGCATTGTCATCACTGCATGGGCGGCAATAATAATCTCTGCTCTGAAGCGCAACCGACCATAGTCGGGCATCGAGGCGGCTTTGCGGAAAAGCTCAGAGCGCATTGGGCCTGGGCCATTCCATTGCCCGATAACCTCGACATGTCCAGCGCCGGCCCTTTGCTCTGCGGCGGCATAACCGTATTTTCCCCGCTGCTAACTTTCGGCGTCAAAGCTACCGACCATGTCGGCATCGTCGGTATCGGCGGCCTCGGCCACATGGGATTAAAATTCGCCAAAGCCTGGGGCTGTGAAGTAACCGCTTTCACATCGAACGAATCGAAGGCCGATGAAGCCAGAAGCTTCGGCGCGCATTATGTCGTATCGAGCCGCGATGCGACCGCCATGCTCAAAGCCGCCAACTCGTTAGATATGTTGATCGTTACCGTAAACATTCCGCTTGATTGGCCTGCTTTTCTGCAAACACTCAAACCCAATGGCCGCTTGCATGTGGTTGGCGCCGTATTGGAACCGATGCAAATTCCTGCGATGGATTTGATCTCTGGGCAGAAAAGCGTTTCAGGCTCGCCCACCGGCAACCCGATTGCCTTGGCAACCATGCTGGAGTTTGCCGCACGGCATAATATCAGCCCGCAAGTCGAGCATTTCCCAATGAGCCGGGTGAATGAAGCAATTGAGCATTTGGCTGCAGGTAAAGCACGCTATCGGATTGTGTTGGATGCGGATTTTGGCTGATTCGCCTTAAGCTAATAAAATCTCCCAACGTTGCCGGGCGGCGAGACAGCCGCTTTCTGCGACTACACAGCAATCGCCGGGTTTGCAACTGCTTGCCGCCAGTAGCGTGTCACGGTATTTGCAGGAGCTACATCCTTTTCGATCCCGGCTTGCTGCATCCTTAAGCCGCCTCCGACAAAGCAGGCAACAACTGCGGAGTGATTTGCGCCAGCCAGGTTTTAAGCCGCTCTTCTGTTAAGAATGGCTGCGTGCGTTGATCCAGCACCAAACCGACAAACCGGTTATCGATGATCGCGTCGGAATGTTCAAACTGGTAACCCTCGGTGCTCCAAGGCCCGATAATGTCGGCACCGTAACCGTAAAACACCCGGTAAAGCTGGATCAATGAACTGGCGAAGCGCGAGGCGTAACGTTCCTGATTACCCAATCCGAACAAAGCCACCCGTTTACCGGTCAAGTCAGCACCGTCGAGATGAGGCACGAACTCTTGCCAATTGCTTTCAATGCAGCCGACCGCCTGTCCCGGCAAATCGCCGACGCCGTAACTCGGTGTGCCGAGTATCAACGCGTCGTACTGCAACAATTCAGCCACACTGGTGCGGTTGATGTTTTTGGGTTTATCGGCCAGTTCCTCGCCCAATAAACTGTAAATCTTTTTAGCCACCAAACGGGTGCTGCCGGTATCGGTTCCGAAAAAAATGCCTATTTTGCTCATAAATCACCTGTGCTTGAGATTGCGGGATGCTGTTACTGCAACATAAGCAAATTTCGCTC
>Ga0208882_1000348_pt1 | contig 21258 bp, 17 predicted proteins | sample LakWasMet14_LOW5_2_FD_183862 | JGI IMG/M metagenome (GOLD analysis project Ga0208882, IMG submission 183862) | Freshwater sediment methanotrophic microbial communities from Lake Washington under simulated oxygen tension - Sediment Metagenome... | ecosystem: Environmental > Aquatic > Freshwater >...
CCCTGATATTCAGATTCCGCATTTTAAAACCCGGCCACTGGCCGCTTTTGTGCGCGGCGTTGCAGGCGGCACCATGCAGCAGGTGATCACGCGCCTGAATGTACTGCATATGCTGACGCGGCAGGGGGTGCGCATCTACAACCAGGCGCAGGCGATAGAGCGCACAGTGGATAAAGCCATGACCAGCTTTTTGCTGCGTATGCATGGTGTGCCGACTCCGGCAACCTGGGTGTGCGAATCCAGAGTGCAGATAGAGGCGGTTCGCCGGCTGGCTGCAGCGAACGCTCAGCAGCTGGTACTTAAGCCTTTATTCGGTTCACAGGGGCAGGGCGTGCGTAAATTGCAGCGTGATGAGCCGCTGCCGGTTCCTATGCAGCAGTATGTGGACGGCGTTTACTATCTGCAGCAATTGATAGAGACCGCAGATAAGCCCCATGACTATCGTGTATTCGTGGTGGGTGGCAAGGTAGTTGCCACGATGAAGCGCATGGGAGAGAGCTGGGTCAATAATGTAGCTTCCGGCGGCCGCTGCGAGGCGTTCCTGCCAAACCGGCACATGCAGGCCTTAGCTTTAAAAGCGGCGCAGGCCGTGGATATCGATTACTGTGGCGTGGATATTATTCAGGCTGCGGATGGCAGCTATTATGTGCTGGAGGTGAACAGCATCCCGGCCTGGCGCGGCTTGCAGGGTGTGACGGATTTTAATATCGCAGAAGTGCTGGTTGATGATTTTCTGCATAAATCCGGCATGGATGTGTACAGCAACAAGGAAGCCTGATGGAATCAGTAAAATTTACTTCTGCACAGTTAGCCAGTGCTTACAGAGCAGCCTGCATGGGAGAATTGCAGGCTTTGAAACCGGGTAATGTCCATGCCTTTGCCGACGGCCACGGCATGACGATACAGGATTTTATTCTGAGCGCGGATGTTACCGCCGAAATTATGGCGCGTGCCGATTTAACCGTAGGTGAGCGCATATTCTATGCGGCAGAAGCTACAAAAAATGCTGTAGGCCAGAATACCAACCTGGGTGTACTGCTGCTGTGTGCACCAATTATTGAGGCCGCATTGCATCTGGCTGATAGCCAGTCATTGGCTCGGAATCTAAATCAGGTGCTGTCTGCACTTACAGTGGGCGATGCCGGATACGTGGCAAAAGCGATTGTGCTGGCTAGCCCGGCAGGTTTAGGCGAGGCTACCCAGCATGATGTGCACAAAACGCCAAATGTCAGTCTGCTGGAAATGATGCGCGCCGCCCAGGATCGGGACCGTATTGCATGGCAGTATGCCAATGATTTTCAGGATATTATGGCGTTCGGCATGACGCGCTATGCCGATGCCCTGGTCAAGTGGGGGAACCCTGCATGGTCTGCCACTGCTGTGTACCTGTCTTTTCTGGCGCATTACCCTGACACACATGTTGTGCGTAAATACGGCGCAACTTTTGCGGAAAGTTTAAGGCAGGAGGCTTCGGCGTTTGAGCAGATGCATATTGCTGCTGAAAACCCCAAGCTGGTACAGAAAAAGCTGCTTGACTGGGATGCCTCGCTCAAGCAGCGCGGCATTAATCCGGGTACCAGTGCCGACCTTACCGTGGCAACACTTCTGGTAAGCGAACTGCTTTAGCCGTATTGCGGCGGCATGTGGCTGGTTTTTAATTGCGGCTGTGCAAGCAAAACCTGATGAAAGACGCGTCATTTAGACGTAAAATCAGGCAAGCAGTCAAATAATCGTTATATCAAACGAATTGCGAAGCTAGCCAATTTTGATTTTCATTAAAACCATGACAATGATGACCATCTGTAATGCATGAGATCATAAAAAATATAGGGGTCTGAATGTTCAATCGTTTTGCTGTCATTTTATGTGGAGGCTCTGGCACACGGCTCTGGCCGCTTTCACGATCGCTTAAGCCCAAGCACCTGCTGCCGCTCAATGGCGACAGCACACTCCTGCAGCAAACTGCAATGCGCATCCACTCCAAAGTACCTGTCAGCCACCTGATTACGGTGACGCACGACAGCCATCGTTTTGAGGTCAAGGGCCAGCTGGCCGAGGTACTGCCTGATGCGGTTCACGGTGTAATTGCCGAACCGGTCGCAAAAAACACTCTGCCAGCGGTTGCAATAGCAGTGAAGCGCATCTATGAAATTGATCCCAAGGCGATTGTCGGCGTTTTTGCTTCTGATCACGCTATTGATAACGAAGCGGCGTTTCTGGCCGCTTGGGACTCAGCTGAAACTGCGGCAGCAGAAGGCTACCTGACGCTTTTAGGCATCAAGCCTACCGAGCCGGCTACCGGTTACGGCTATATTCAGCCTGGCCCTGCATTGCCACTGGGGCAGGGCGGTCTGCCGGTAGCCTCTGTCTTATCTTTTATAGAAAAACCCGATAAGCAGCATGCGGAACAGTTCGTCGCAGCCGGGTATTTGTGGAACAGCGGGATGTTCGTTTTCCGGGCTGATGTTTTTATGCAGCTTCTGGCCCGTCACCAGCCGGAAATCTCGGCTGTTTTATCCGGGCTGAATGCCGATAACCTGAAAGAGCAGTATGATTTGCTACCCAGTATTTCTATGGATCATGGCCTGGTTGAGCTTGCCGATAACGTCGCAGTGGTTCCGGTAGATATGGCCTGGAGCGACTTGGGCAACTGGGAGTCCATTTACCTGCGCCATGCCAAAAATGCTGATAATAATGTGATTAATGGCGATGTGGTCAGTATTGATACGCATGACAGTTTGCTGTGGAGTCAGTGCGGTGTCGTGACGGCGCTGGGCGTCAGTAATTTGATAGTGATCCGTACGGCTGACGCGACGCTGATCTGTGACCGGAACTCTGCCGAGGATTTAAAACTGCTTGTAGATGAGGTTAAGTCACGATACTCGTCACTGGCTGAAACGCATCTTACCGTACAGCGGCCATGGGGAACTTATTGCGTGCTTGGCGAGGGGCCGTATTTTAAAATCAAGCGTATCGTTGTGAATCCCGGCAGCAAGCTGAGCCTGCAGCTGCATCAGCACCGGAGTGAGCATTGGGTAGTGGTAAGCGGTATAGCCAAGGTTACAAAAGAAGATATGGAATATGTCGTCAATGTGAACGAATCCACTTACATTCCGGCGGGCCATAAACACCGCCTTGAGAATGCGGGTAGTGCCGATCTGGTCATGATCGAGGTTCAGAGCGGCGCATATCTCGGTGAAGATGATATTGTTCGGTTTCAGGATCAATACGGCCGTGAATGATGCATGAAAACCAGAGTATAGGGAATGTGCTGTGATCGTATTTTGTTCCGCATGCTGCTGCGGTGTCAGCAGGCTTGGGTAGTCGGGTTAATTTTATAGGGGTGTTGAATGCGAGTTTCTAACCGAAAACGAGTGATGGTAACCGGGGGCGCAGGCTTTCTGGGCTCGCATTTGTGTGAGCGCCTGTTAAAGGAAGGCAACGATGTTCTATGTGTCGACAACTTTTACAGCGGTACTAAAGATAATATCGTGCACCTGCTCGGAAACCCGCATTTCGAATTAATGCGCCATGACGTGACATTTCCGCTTTATATCGAGATCGACGAGATTTATAACCTGGCATGCCCGGCCTCGCCAGTTCATTACCAGTGGGATCCGGTACAGACCACAAAAACCAGCGTGCTCGGTGCCATCAATATGCTCGGGCTCGCCAAAAGAACCAAAGCCAGGATTCTCCAGGCATCAACCAGTGAAGTTTACGGCGATCCTGAAGTGCATCCGCAGAAAGAAGATTACTGGGGACATGTGAATCCGATAGGGATTCGCTCTTGCTATGATGAAGGCAAGCGTTGTGCCGAAACGCTTTTTTTCGATTATTACCGGCAGCATGATCTTGATATCAAAGTGGTGCGGATCTTTAATACCTACGGCCCGCGCATGCACCCGAATGATGGCCGTGTGGTCAGCAACTTTATTGTGCAGGCTTTGCGCGGTGAAGATATCACACTCTACGGCGATGGATCACAGACGCGCAGTTTCTGTTACGTGGACGACCTGATCGAAGGGTTTTTGCGCATGATGGCGAGTGACCATGCGGTGACCGGGCCGATCAATATAGGCAACCCCAAAGAATTCACGATCAGGCAGCTTGCGGAAACCGTGTTGAAAATGGTCGGTGGAGAATCCAGCCTGATATTCAAACCATTACCGCAGGATGACCCAAGGCAGCGTCAGCCCGATATCACGATGGCCAGAAACACCCTGAGTTGGCAGCCGCAGGTTGAGCTTGAGGCTGGGTTGCAGAAAACAATCAGTTATTTCAGGGAATGTCTGGCGCGATGAAACTGACTCAGCATCATCTGATCGTAGTGACGCCCGTTTATGAGGATGTTGAAGCCAGCAGCCGCTTGTTCAGCGAACTGTCGGATCAATTCAAGCGTGACGTTTTTGTGGTGGCCGTGGACGATGGTTCGGTTAAACAGCCTTTAGACATCCGCAGCCTGGAGCAGTCGGGTGTTGAGGGGGTAGTGCTGAAGCTGCGGCGTAATGTTGGCCACCAGCGTGCGATTGCTATCGGCCTCGGTTATGTCTCGGAGCACATTCAGCCCGGCCAGAATGTAGTGGTGATGGATTCGGATGGTGAAGACATGCCGGCAACCATCATCAGTTTGCTGGAACAGCTAAAAGCCGATGACGTTGATCTGGTTGTGGCGCAGCGTAAAAGCCGTGTAGAAACTTTCCGTTTTAAAGCTTTTTACGCCGTGTATAAATTGTTTTTCAGCATGATGACAGGACGCTCCATCAGCTTCGGCAACTTTATGGCGCTCAAAGCCGCTTCGGTTAAACGGCTTGTGGCCATGCAGGAGCTGTCGATTCATGTTGCAGGTGCCGTACTGGCGTCAAAATTGCGTACAGCCGTATGCCCGCTGGATCGCGGGGAGCGTTATGCAGGGCAGTCCAAAATGAACTTTGTCGGGCTGGTGCTGCATGGGTTTAAAGGATTGATGGTATTTGCGGAAGATGTGCTTGTGCGTGTGGGCATTGCCTGTGCCGTGATTGCTGCTTTTTCCGTGATGGGTGCTGTTGCCGCGATCATACTTAAACTGCTTGGTTTCTCAACACCGGGCTGGTTCTCTGTAGCACTTGGCATATTGGTTTTAATGCTGCTGCAGACCGGTGCGCTGGCATTGATGACTTTGATGCTGACGGGGGTGATTCGCAGCGGAACCGTTACGACCGCGCTGGCTTACCACGATTTTGTCGAGAGCGTTACCGAAACCGGTAGCGCTGTAAACCAGGCATGAACAGCCATGCTAAAGAGCTGGTGCGTTATATCATCAACGGCCTTGCCGCGACCGTAGTGCATTACGGTGTGCTTTCGTATAACCTGCATGTGCTTGGCATGCAGTCTGCGGGTGCGGCCAATCTGGCGGCGGCAATGTTTGGCATTGCGGTATCTTTTCTTGGCAGCCGTTATTTTGTCTTTAACCGCACTGATGAAGCCATGCTGCCGCAGGCATTGAAATTCAGCGGGCTGTACGCAGCAATAGCCGTGGTGCATGGCTTTGTGCTGCTGGTGTGGACAGACTGGCTGGGCTTTGATTACCGGGCAGGGTTTTTAATCGCTACGGCTTTTCAGGTATCGCTTAGCTACTTCGGTAACAAAAAATTGGTATTTAACGTATGAAACTGATTCGCTCCGCCATGGCAACTCTAGTTTTTGTGACGCTGCTGCTGCTCATTTATTACGTGCACATTACCTATTTCAGCGTTGACGTTGTTTTCTACGCAGCGATTGCTGACGTTTTACTTGCGGCTTTGGCTGCCGGTGCCATTCTGCTGATGGCAACCTGTTTCCATCCATTCAATTGGTTCGAAAAAATGCAGCTGGTTATTATCTGGCTGCTTGCCGGTTACGCGTTTGCGATTTCAGTGCCTACTGTCATCGACCGTTCACTGTCGTTTTATATACTGGAAAAACTGCAGCAGCGCGGCGGCGGTATCAGGCTTGATAGTTTTGAGCAGGTTTTTACTAAAGAGTATGTCAAAGAGCATCGTCTGGTAGATGTAAGGCTGACTGAGCAGTTAGCCTCGGGCACCATTCAGATTGAGAACGGATGCGTGAAGCTGACTGAAAAAGGTAAAAAGATCGCATCGTTCAGCCGTGCATTCCGCCAGAACCTGCTGCCTAAACAGCGTCTGCTGATGGGGCAGTATACGGATGACCTGACAAACCCATTTAAAAACAGCCCGCCAGAAAGTGATTACACATGCCGGTAAGCGCGCCGAGAAAGCAGCATCAAGGCTGTGTTGAGTCTGAGAATGTTTTCTTAAAGCGAAATCGGGATTAGCGAAATTCACAATATGTTCCATCGGAAAAGCATTGAATGCATGCCTGCTAATGATGTGCAATTGATCAAAAAATCAGCAGTTTTCTGGGGCCTCTTTGCCGTCGCATTCTTTGCTGTGCCTTATACACAGCTCGACCATATGCTCCTGATGGCGGGAGACATAGGAGACAGCCGCTTAAATCACTATTTTCTGGAAAATATTTACCAGTACATCCAGGGCAACGCCCCTTCGCTGGTGCATTTAAATTTCTTTTATCCGTTTCCTTATGTTCTGGGTTTCAGTGACAATCATTTCGGTACCTCACCAGCCTATCTGATTCCGCGAGCCATTACCGGCCAGGCAGATACGGCTTTCCAGATCTGGTATTTATTCGGCTATTTTGCGAACTACATGGCCGCTTACTATGCCCTTCGCAAGCTGGATGCCGGTGTCTTTGCGGCAGCTGTCGGAGCCTTGATTTTTGCATTTGCATTGCCCGTGACTGCACATTCCGGCCACGACCAGCTGCATTACAGATTCGGCGTTCCGCTATCGATTGCAATGTTCGTGCATTTTCTGGATAGAAAAGACTGGCGATACTTCGCAGCTGCCGCCGCATGGCTGGTCTGGCAGTTTTATTGCACAATATACATCGGTTTCTTCCTATTGCTCATGCTGGCTGCAATGGCTTGTGTCTATGTGTTCCGGTCATTAAAAAACGGCAGCGGCGGCATTAAAACAATCAGCACTGTTTTTGCGAATCAATTTACACGGCTGCCTTACGCCGAGAAAACTAAACTTGCCGCTATTTTTGCGGTTTTATTGCTGTTAACGGCACTGCTTTTTTATCCGTATTTTCAAGTCAGCGTTTTATATGATGCCAAGAGACACTGGCATGAGATATCAACCATGATGCCCAGGCTGCAAAGCTACTTTCTGGATGATCACTCTACGCTATGGGCATCGCAGTCTGCAATCTTTGCCGGCCTCCCGATGCGCCATGAGCATCAGATGTTCGTCGGTGCGGTTCCTATGCTATTGGCAATTGGCGGGTTCCTGCTAGGGCGCAGGCAAAGCAGGGGCCTGGCTTTTCCGCTGGTAAGCGGTTCGTTGATTTTGCTGCTGGTGTTAACGCTCTCTATTGGCGGTGTGAGTTTCTGGTATGTTTTTACAAAACTGCCGTTAGCTTCAGCCATTCGTGCGATGACGCGAATCATTCTGGTTTTTTTATTTCCGGTGGCTTTTTTGAGTGCGCTTGCAATAGACCGGCTAATGTTGCAGCCGAATTGGCGGCGCAAGTTATTGTTTGTGATTATTCCGCTGCTGCTGTTCGAGTTTTCAGCCATCCCGCCGGGCAGGTCTTCCAAGGCAGAGTGGCGTAATCGATTGGCCGCCAGTGAACGTGCCGTGCCGGCTGACCTTGCTCCAGGATCTATACTGTTTTATGCACAGACCGGCGACGTCTTTTATGCCGATGAAATTGATGCGATGTGGACAGCATTGAATCACGGCTTGCCGACGCTCAATGGATATAGTGGTTTATATCCGCCCGGTTATTCTGTAGAGTTCGGTAATGATTGCGCCGAGCTGCCGCAGCGCATTCGGCAGTATCTGGGTTTTATCGGGCAACTCGATAATAATGAGGCCTATTTAAGTTTATTGCGGCGCGTAGTGCCTGTCGGTTTTTCCGGCTGTGATGCAGCTTGGCTTGCTGATCGGCCTTATACCGCTTCCAGCCGTGTGTACACTGCGGATGAACTCAGGCATCTGTCTTTGGAATATGCGGGACAAGACAGATCCGCAGGTAAAGTGTACGTAATGATAAAAATTAATAATAGCGGTAATCAAAAGGTAAGTGCTGCCTCTGCGGTGAACAAGCCGGTGCGTTTGTCGTGGCGGGTGATCGGTGCCGATGGTAAGCCGTTATCAGGATGGGATACGCGTAAAAGCCTGCCTTATGATATACCTGCCAATGGCAGTGTTAACTTAAAGGTACCTGTTCATTCGGAATTAGCCGGGCAAGGGCGCAAGTTGCAGCTATCCATCGTTCAGGAATTTGTATTCTGGGGCCATGATGTTGGCATTCGTCCGTTAGAGATTGACTGGGTGGCAGAATAATATTCTGCTGCCGCAGCTGTACCAGGGTGTTTGGATTTTAGTTAGGGGAATAATAAAAATGAAAATAGCAATAGCAGGGACCGGATACGTAGGCATGTCAAATGGGGTGCTGCTGTCACAGCACCATGAAGTGGTGGCGCTCGACATCGTTCCTGAAAAGGTAGCCATGATCAACCGTAAGCAGTCGCCTATTGCTGATCCGGAGCTTGAAGACTACCTCAAAAACAAACCGCTTAATTTCCGGGCTACCCTGGATAAACATGATGCTTATGCCGGCGCGGACTACGTGATTATTGCTACGCCGACTGATTACGATCCTGAAACCAATTATTTTAATACCCGCAGCATTGAGGCTGTTATCCGTGACGTCATGGCGATCAATCCCGATGCGGTCATGGTGATAAAGTCGACTGTTCCGGTTGGATATACGATTGCGACTAAACAGGCGCTGGGCTGTGATAAGCTGATTTTTTCACCCGAATTCCTGCGTGAAGGGCGTGCGCTTTATGATAATCTGCATCCTTCGCGTATCGTGATTGGCGAGCGCTCCAAGCGTGCGGAGATTTTTGCCGACTTGCTTCGGCAGGGCGCAGTCAAGCAGGATGTAGAGGTTCTGTTCACTGACCCGACAGAAGCCGAGGCGATTAAACTTTTCGCCAATACGTATCTTGCCATGCGGGTGTCGTATTTCAATGAACTGGATACCTATGCGCTTTCGCATGGGCTTGATACCAAACAGATTATTAACGGCGTCTGCCTCGATCCCCGTATCGGTAGCCATTACAATAACCCATCCTTTGGATACGGTGGCTACTGCCTGCCTAAAGATACGAAACAGCTGCTGGCGAATTACAGTAATGTGCCGCAGAACCTTATCCGGGCGATTGTTAACTCCAATACGACGCGCAAGGATTTTGTTGCCGAAGCTATTATCAGGCGCAACCCGCAGGTCGTCGGCATCTATCGGCTGATTATGAAAGCAGGCTCTGATAATTTCCGCGCGTCCAGCATCCAGGGCATCATGAAGCGTATCAAGGCAAAAGGGATCGAAGTCATTATCTTTGAACCGGCATTGGAGGAAAAAGAGTTTTTCCATTCCAAAGTGATCAATGACCTGCAGGAATTCAAGGCCAAGTCTGACATCATTGTGACTAATCGCCTGACAGATGACCTTGCCGATGTGTGTGACAAGGTATTTACCCGTGATTTATTCGGCAGTGATTAACTCAATATCCGGCGGCCGCTGTGTATCTTTAAAATCAACCGGTATTCATCTTTATATTGAGAGTTAGCCATGCAGTTGTTAATACAGGCATTCACTGGAATGCCAGCGGCATAATATGAAAGTCATCCTTTCAGTCGACCCGATAAAGTATCCGCTCACGGGCATCGGCCGTTATACCTACGAGCTTGCCAGCAGGTTGCAGACCCGCGATGAACTGGAACTGCTGCTTTTATCTAATGACAGGTTTGTACCGGAGCTGCCTGCCCACGCGCTCAGCACATCCGATACCCCGGCGCACAAGCAAGCCATCCCTGGTATTAAAAGCTGGCTGTATCAGCGCTTGCGTAAAAGCTATATTGCAGTAGAGGCTGCAAAGGCGGTTAAAGATGTCATCAGCCGGCATGCTTTGAATAAAAATAAAGATGCGGTGTTCCATGGCCCTAATTTTTATTTAACCAGGTTTGATGGCCCCAGTGTGGCGACCTTTCATGACATCTCGGTATTTACTTTTGCCCAGTATCATCCACCGGAGCGCGTCAGGTTCATGCAGCGCCAGATGAAGCTGGCAATAGAGCGTGCTTCAATGCTGATCACAGTGTCGACATCCGCCCGGAATGAGATCGCGTCATATTTCGGCTATCCGCTGGATAAGATACGTGCAATTCCATTAGCCTGTTCAGCAGACTTTCACCCCAGAGATGAAATGGAAACCAGCCCGGTATTAAAACGCCACGGCTTGAAATATGGCGGCTATACATTGTTTACGGGCACGGTTGAGCCACGCAAGAATATTGACGGCCTGCTGGATGCCTATTCAGCTTTGCCGGAAGCCATGCGGCGGGAATGGCCGCTTGTGATAGCCGGCTTTCATGGCTGGCAGAGCGAGAAGCTGCACGAACGGATCAAAGCGGCGGCAGATGCCGGCTGGGCGCATTATCTGGGTTATGTCACGAATGAAGACCTGCCGTATTTATACGCGGGTGCGCGATTGTTTGCTTTTCCTTCACATTATGAAGGGTTCGGTTTGCCGGTGCTGGAGTCGATGGCGAGCGGTGTGCCAGTGGTCTGTTCTAATTCATCTTCGCTGCCTGAAGTAGTGGGGGATGCAGCCCTTACCTGTAATCACGACGATATCGTGACGCTGCGGCAATTGATCACCAGGGGTCTGGAAGATGAAAACTGGAGAGCCGACGCCATCATTAAAGGCCTGCTGAGAGCGGCTGGGTTCAGCTGGGATCAATGTGCAGAGCAGACTATCCAGGTTTACCGCGAGCTTGGCGCAAGGGATCAGGTTTGATTAAAGTCCTGCATTTTTTCAAGACCTATTACCCTGACACCATGGGAGGTGTTGAACAGTTTATATTCCAGCTGGCACGTGGCTGTCACCGTAATGGCATAGAAAGTACGGTGCTTTCCCTAAGCGAGCAGGCTGATGATCATGTGATGCAGATGGATGGGCATCTGGCCTGCCGTGCCAGAACGGATTTTCAGATTGCATCTACGCCGTTCTCGGTTTCCTGTTTCAGGAAGTTTGCAGCGCTGGCCGCCGAAGCTGACGTCATTCACTATCATTTTCCATGGCCATTCATGGATATCGTACATTTTGCTACCGGCGTAAAGAAACCAACCGTGGTTTCATATCACTCCGATATCATCCGCCAGAAGAATCTGCTCAGGATCTACAGGCCGCTGCAGCGCAGGTTTTTATCCAGTGTAGACCGTATCGTCGCCACTTCGCCCAATTATTTCGCGACCAGCGATGTGCTGTCAGAATTTAAAGACAAAGTCAGTGTGATCCCGATAGGCCTTGATAAAGCCTCATATCCGTTGCCTGCAGCCGAACGCCTGCATCATTGGCAAACACAGTTTAAAGAGCGGTTTTACTTATTTGTCGGCGTATTGCGCTATTACAAAGGGCTGCATATTCTGATTGAAGCGGCAAAGGGGAGTGACTACCCCATCGTGATTGTCGGCGCCGGGCCGATTGAAGCCGAGTTAAAGGCGCAGGCCGATGGACTGGGATTGAAGAATATTCATTTTCTTGGACTGCTGCCAGATGAAGACAAGGTCGCTTTGCTTGCATTATGCTACGGTGTGCTTTTTCCTTCGCATCTGCGTTCCGAAGCTTTTGGCATTTCACTGCTGGAAGGCGCCATGTTCGGCAAACCTATGATTTCAAGTGAAATCGGCACCGGTACCACCTATATCAATATTGCGGATGAGACCGGCCTGGTGGTGCCGCCAAGTGACCCTGCGGCGCTCAGGCAAGCCATGCAGTACTTATGGGAGCATCCGCAACAGGCGGCAGAGATGGGGAGAAAAGCCGGGGAACGTTATTGGCATTACTTTACGGCTGATAAAATGGTGGACTCTTATACCAGGCTTTATCAGGAGCTTGTTTAACTAAGCAAACTGCCGGTATCTTAAAGTTTTACGCTTTTTTTATTAAAATAAGCAGCTGCAACCTTGGACGCATCGCCATCCATATGAATCCTGCCATGTTCCAGCCAGATGATTCGATTGCAGACCTGCAGTAACTGCTCCTTGGAGTGACTGGCAATCACGAGAATGCTAGTTTTATGTACCAGCTCCTGCATGCGTGTCTTTGCTTTTTGCTTGAAGCCTTCATCGCCGACCGATAGCCATTCATCCATGAGCAGAATCTCAGGATGGACGATGGTTGATACCGCGAATGCCAGGCGTAAATGCATGCCGGAGGAGTATGTGCGTACCGGCATATCGGCAAAGCCGCCCAGTTCGGAGAACTCAATGATCTCATCAATGTTTTGATTAATCACGGTTTTGCTCAAACCAAGCAGGCCGCCGCGGATGTAGATGTTTTCCCTGCCGGTTGCCTCATGGTCGATGCCTAGCGATATATCGATCAACGAGCCGATTTCGCCGTTAATTTTTACGCTGCCCCCGGATGGAAAGTAAACTCCGGACAGCAGGCGCAGCAGTGTGCTTTTACCCGCGCCGTTGTGACCGACAATGCCGACGCGGTCGCCATCCTGCAATGTGAAAGTCAGGTCCTCAAGCGCACGTACCATCACGCGCCCCTGCTGGTCGGTATTCAGCTGGCCGCCGGTTGCCACTTTAATCAGATGGTTTTTTAATGAACGGCCATTGGCGTTATAGATCGGAAAATCAACACTGACGTTATTAAATTCAATTCTGGCCACTATGCGTCCTTTGAGTCATAGCCAATAAGGGATACGGCGTCTGTAATTGCCGTAAAAAGTAAGCGCCAATACTGAGCCGACGATTGCCATTGCAATCGAAACCAGCCAGTTGGTTGCGGTTGGCATTGTTCCCAGCAGAGGTGCGCGCATAATCTCTACAAGATGAAAAACGGGGTTAAGGTCCAGCAAATAGCCGCTGACATGGGCGGAGACGGTTTTTGGCATCCAGATGATCGGAGTCAGGTAAAACATGACCTGGATCAGGCTGGCTACCATCTGCGGCATGTCACGGTATCTGGTGCAGATCGTTGCCAATATCAGTGCAACCCAGGTCAGGTTGATCGTAGCCAGTATAAATCCAGGAATACTCAGCAGCGCTACCAGCCCCAGAGGTTTGCCGACGATGAGCAGCACGATCGGAAATATCACGATGTTGTGCCCCAGAATCAATATATTGCGCCACACCATGCGCAGGATATGCACAAACAGCGGAATCGGCAGCTGCTTGATGATGTTTTCCGCCACGATAAAGCCGGTGCAGCCTTCAATAATGATATTGGAGATAAACGTCCACAGGATAATGCCGATTGCAATAAACGGCAGAAAATCCTGTGTGGGAGATTTGAAAACCTGGCTGAATACGAGGCCGATCGCACCTATCATCACACTCATGCTGAGTGTGAGCCAGAACGGGCCTAATGCCGAACGCCTGTAACGCTGGCGTATGTCCTGCCAGGCCAGAAGCGTAATCAGCGCGTGCCGTTTAACCGCTGCGGCCAGGTCAAGGCATGCAATGCTGAAAGAGTTGTTTTGCATTCGTTACTATAGATCCGTGTGGATGAAAAAAATCACTGTAATGCCAGTGATGAAAAACCATTGGTAAGAAATAATGCACAAAGCTGGCAGTATCAGATTCAACCCGGCCGTGTGCGCATCCCATAAATTATAATGCCTAATTGGAACGGCTAATATTTATTTATCATCGACAGCGGCTTGCATGCATGATGCATGGGGTAGCTATGCCGGGCTTTACCGGGAAATGGCCAGACCATTCGGCCAGTCATTGAACATAAAGAAGCTGCACATCACGGCGGTATCTGTTCATGATCGTTTCTTGCTGCAATGATATGGTCGGGCATTAAGTCTGCATGGTAGCGCTCATGTATTTGTGTAAACGCTGCTTCGATATGATGACAGAAATGCTGAGTGTCGAATAAAGGTGTTGTTAGCCGATTGCTGGCCAGTTTCTGTTTTACTGCCAATAATTTGTCGGGTTGTGTGGCGAAGGCGATTGCTTGGGCTTCGTACTCTTGTGGTGTTGTCGTGATCAGTTCCGGCAAGTGTATTGCATTAAGTAAGCTCGCTGCCATCCTGCCGGCAAAAGTCTCGCCAAGATAAGTCAATACGGGTAAGCCAGCCCAAAGCGCATCACTGGCAGTAGCTCCGGCATTGTAGGGCGTTGTATCTAAAAACAGGTCAGCAGCGCGATATCTGGCTAAATATTCAGGCAAAGGCAAGCGTCTGGCAAAGATCAGGCGTTTTGCATCAATGCCTCTGCGAGAGGCTTCTGCCCGAAGGTTGTTTTCGGTAGTGGCATTGTCGCCAAGCAGCCACAGTACGCTATGTGCAACTTGCTGCAGTATTCGCATCCAGCTGTCAAATGTGCCGGGCGTGATTTTATAATTGTTGTTAAAGCAGCAGAATACAAAGCCTGCAGGGGGCAATCCCAATTCTTCACGGGTAAATGCTTTATCTGCAATACGGCGTTTGCTGTCATTAGACTGGTAGCTGGGTAAATAGATGATTTTCTCGGTGTAATCCTTTTGATGTTCCGTCGGAACCATCGTTGCGTCTGCAATTAAATAATCCATGTAATCTACGCCCATCGTGCCCAGATAGCCTAAGTAGCTTACCTGAAGCGGTGCAGCCCTTAAGGCAAACACACCCGTCCTGTTTTTGGCAGTGTAGCCGCCTAAATCCACGGCAATATCAATTTCCAGACTTCTTGCCATTGAGGCTACTTCGAGATCTGAGAGCTGGCGAGCATCAATGAACTGGTCGAATGCAGCTTCAACACGCAACCGCATGTCGTCTTTCTTATCCGGGCCAAAATAAAATGCAATAAGCTCGAACCTGGATCGGTTATGCGTTTCAAATAATTCGGCGGTCAGAAAAGCGAGCGGGTGATTACGGAAGTCGGCAGAGAAATAACCAATCCGTATTTTATTGTGCTTATTATGTTTGCGAGCGGCAGGGAGCGCATCATTTGGTAAGTGCAGGCTTTGCACATAAATTTCTGCTGCTTTTTTCTGCAGCCTGCGGGAGCTGGATTGCGCGAGTAACACAAATGGCGGTGAAGCTTTTTTGTGATGCTCGATTTTGTCGGCAAGCTGCTTCATTTGGCTTTCATAATTGCTCCAATTGCAAAGTTGCATTTTGCTGCTTATCCAGTAACCATATAAAAAATCATGGTCCGGCATTAATGCAATGGCCCGGTCATAACTTGCTAATGCTTCATCCAGGCGGTTGAGGTCATTAAGGATAATGCCCCGGTTGTAATAGGCATCTGCATAATCAGGGTTCAATGCAACGGCACGGTCGTAGCTTGCCAATGCTTCATCCAGGCGCTTGAGATCATTCAGTACAATGCCTCGGTTGTAATAGGCCTCGGCATAACCGGGGTTAATTGCAACCGCACGGTCATAATTGGGCAGCGCTTTATCCCGGCGCTGAAGGTCATAAAATACAAGCCCGCGATTGTTATAGGCTTCCGCATAGTCCGGCTTTAATACAATGGCGCGGTCATAACCGGTTAATGCCTCGTCCAGCCGTTTGAGGTTGCTGAGTGTGGTGGCTCGATTGTTGTGCGTCTCGGCATGGTCCGGCTCTAGCGCAAGTGCATGGTCGTAACTCGCTAACGCCTCGACAAACCGTTCCATATTGTTCAGTACAACGCCCCGGTTGTTGTATGTTTCAGCATGGTCCGGCCTGTGTACAAGTGCCTGGTCATAAGCGATCAATGCGTCATCGAAACGCTTTGAGTTATTGAGCAATAGCCCTCGATTGTAATGAGCCTCTGCATAATCCGGCTTTAATGCAATGGCGCGGTCATAACTTGCCAATGTCTCATCCAGTTGATTCAGCTTATTCAGCGCAATGCCCCGGTTATAATAAGCCTCTGCGTAATCCGGCTTTAATGCTATGGCGCGGTCATAGCTTGCCAATGCTTTATCTGAGCGTTGCATGTCATTCAGTACAATGCCCTGATTATTGTATGCCTGTGCATAATCCGGGTTTAGCGTTATGGCATGTTCATAACTGGCCAATGCTTCTTCAAATCGATTCAGGTAATAAAGTGCAATGCCGCGATTATTGTATGCGGCAGGCTGATTGGCATTGATCTCAAGTGATTGCTTGTAGAAAATCTCAGCCTGTCCTAAATCGCCGGCCCTGAAAGACTGATCCCCTGCATCTTTGAGTTCTGCTGCGGTAAGTGACAAGTCCTGTTCAGGCGGTGAGTGTTGTACCGCATCTATGGAATCATTTGTTTGATCGCCGGATAATTTATCTCTGGAAAAGAGACGCACTAATTTTTTTAACATGTATTTAAGTTTCTGAACCCATTAATTCATATGCATCAAAAGCTCTTTGGTCGTACTGTCGACAAATTCTTTCGAGTGTCCAATTTCGATCAATCTCCATCTGAACTCATTGGCCAGTTTTGATTTTTTTAAGAAATTAAGTTTATTTTTCTGTTGGTATTGATTCAGTTGCCCGCAGATTTTCGGCATGATTTTGGCGTTGTGCTCACTGGCTTTTCTCAGGTTTTTATTGCTGTTTTTTTCTAATTCGGCTGATAACTCGTCGGCAAGTTTTATGGCAAGAAGCGTCACTTCTTTTGTGTTAAACCAATCAATAAACATGTCTGTATCCCCTGGAAATTTTATTTTTAGTTATTTTTGCATGAATGCCTGCCACATCACAAAATAATTAAGCGGGGATTCTTGCTGATGAGTCATTGTAAGCATGTTTTTAACGAAATGCAGTCTAGCATGTAAACGATAAATGACTGGCTTTGAGAGGCTCTTGATCGTTGAGCGGTCATTCTGACTGAAGCCAATTCATGGCTGCAATGATGCTGAACTACCTGATACTGCCGATTAAGTGATAAGCTAAATATGTTAGGAATACAGGCAGCATGCATGTTATGAAAAAAATCCAGAAATTATTCCAGATAGCGATTACTGCTGAACCAGTCCGTACAGAGGCGTGGTCCGCCGGGTTCAGAATGAACGTTGAGTCATTCAAGAACAATTACCCGGAAGCTGATTACTATCTGTATCAGGATTCGGATTTAAGAAAGTTCTTAGCCGAGCATTTTGATGCCGATGTGCTGAAAACCTATCACAAGCTGACGCCTTACGCATTCAAAGCTGATTTGGCAAGGTACTGCCTGCTCTATATCCATGGCGGTCTTTATTCTGACTTGTCACATCTGCACATCACTCCGATTCAGCCTGACGAAACTGCTGGCATGGCAGTATTCCGGGATATTGCCGGCCATCCATCCTGGGCGGTCAGCAATGCGGTCATATATGCAGAGCCAGGCAGAAAAGAGCTTAAATGTGCAATTGATATGATAGTCAATCACGCTGCCATGAATTATTACGGAGACTCATGCCTGGATGTCACCGGCCCTTATCTTTTTGGCAGGGCGCTGGCTGAAGTTAACAATTACAAAGATATAATGTTTGGGGATTCCAGGGAGTTAACGCCTAATCGCGCTGGAAATAAAAATATATATAAAATACTCCCCAATGGCGATTTAATCGCATTCAGAAATAAAAAAGAAGGCGGCCAGATTTCCGACTACGGAGTCAGCGGTGCAAACAGTTATGCTGATATCTGGAATAAAAGGCAAGTCTGGGGAGAAAAAAGTGCCATTGATTCGCTGATGAAAGTCATCAAGCCGGTAATCGGGCTAAAGTAATGATGAATCAGATGTAATCGAAAGTTTTTGAGCTTGTAAGCCTGATGTATGGCAGCCTGTGTGCTTAAGTTAGGGATTAAATGGGGTGGAAAATATGATAAGTTTTTGCTGTGAAGGCTATTTTTGTGCGATGCAAGCGTTGAGATGCTGCTGAATATGGGTAAATCGGAAAGTCTGAAAAAAGAGGGTTTTACGGTATTACCCAATCTGTTCAACCATGAGCAGATCGCATTCGCCAGAAAAACGGTGCTGGATAATATGCATTTATTGAAGAACACCAGGCCTACCGTTTCGTCACGGCACTTAGCCGGCTTTCACCGCCATCCGCAACTTGAGAACCTGCATTGCATGCTGGCAGGCAACCCTGATATTCGTGGTTTTATCAGCGATGTGCTGGATGGCATGGATGCAGTGACGATAGGTTTGAGCGATATCACGATTAATAGGTCACAAGAATGGCACTGTGATTTATTAAGGGGGAAATTCAGTTCTTACTTGAATGAAGAGGTGTGCTGGGGCCCGCGCGGTGGCGGTGTTTATAAAGCGCTGCTCTACCTGCAGGAGGGCAGGACACTGGCTACGGTTCCAGGATCCCACGCCCGCAGAATATCGCTGGAAGATGATCAATGCGTCATTCCGCAGAACCCGGACAGCATTGCCCATGTACATGTTAATCCCGGTGATGTTGTGATTATTGATCTCAGGTTGATCCATCGTGGCTCTACAGAAGCCGAGATGCAGTCTTTGGCTTTGGTTGATAACCCGAAAATCCTGGTCTCTACGGTTTTTGGCGGCGTAGATTATCCGCTGACAAATGCAATGGAAGTCGGGAATTTTCATCGGCTGATGGCCTGGATAGCCAAGCATTCATAGGGCTTGAATATAAGACCCAATGCAGCTTGAAAGAACCGGGTTCAAAACCCGGTAGCTATCCTGCTCAGGGATGACAGAGTGTTATTTGCGCTGTTCCTGTATTTTGCGGCGGATCAACTCGGCAATCTTCGTATTTCCAGTCATTTCTGCGATAGACAGTGCATTCTTCCCGGTTTTGGTGGCTGCGAGCAGATTTGCACCTTTTTCAATCAGTAATTCGGCTACGCCAGATACACCGCCGGTCACAGAAAGTATCAGCGGGGTAAAGCCAACCAGGTCGCGCACATTGACGTTAGCGCCTTTGTTGATGAGCAGTTCAGCAAGCTCTTTGTTGCCGCTACTGAATTTTCCGCAGGTCAGCAGCAGGGGTGTCATTCCTATGCGGTCTCTGGCGTTGATGTCGGCGCCGGCAGTGATCAGCAGGCGCCCGATAATGGTATAGCCTTTTTTCAGCGCGATAATGACAGCGGGGGTTCCCTGGTCATCTTCGCTATGGATGTTGAAGTTGGCACGTACAAACAGGTCTACCAGTTCTACGTTTCCTTGATTGATTGCATCTATAAAGCCCTTTTTATCAAGGTTCACCCCACGGCGTTCCAGTTCGCGCATGGCATCCACCTCGCGTTCAGCGTGACGGAGCCGCTCTGATTCGCGGTATTCGCGCAGGAACATGATGTCTCGCATCACACCTTCCGAGAACCCTTTGCGCCCGCCGCGTCGGTCTATAATCAGTTCACTGAAATAATCATCGATCTCAGGTTTGTCCCACAGTGTTTCTATCTTGCTTAGAATGCGATCGAAGCTTTCTTCAAGCTGAAGCGGGTAATGTTCACCTAGATTTTCAAAGAATGGATGTTTCATGTGGCGCCTTAAATCCCGAAAAAAGACAATTTGGTCAGGCTAGTCGAGCAGCTGGATATACTTATTTACCAAGTATTCTGATTGTCACATAAATCCGTGTCTATGGCACAAATGGCACATTAAATTTATACAGGCAACATCACTGGTAAGTAACGTCATAAAAAACTCATGAGCCGGTACTGCCGGGTTGAACAGATGTTTCCGGTAGCGGTCTTAATTTTTACCTGAACAAATCACAGTGCCTGTTATGGTTTTGCATGCCATTGATGTTTCCGATTAATGTGATGTGGCGATTTTCCGCAAGGCATGTCGAGCAGGATGCGCAGTGAAAGACATCAGGTTGTCTGCTGCGCCCCTGGCAGCTGTCAACTGTAACTTTTCCAGTGCGTTTACCAAGTGTGACCATCCCTGTATTTTGTGGTGAGGTAAATTATGTTATGTCTTTATTTAAAAAGGTGCCGGGCATGCTGATGCTATCCAGGTTCAGAACCATGCTTGCTATCGGTCTGCTTTTTGCGCTATCCAGCCAGGCCGCATTTGCACTTGCAGATGACCAGCGCTCTGCGGTTAATCCTTCACGATTAAGCTATACCACCGGCAGCGTGTCTTTCTGGCGCTCCGGTGCCGAAGACTGGGTCGAGGCACGTATCAATACGCCGATTATCAGCGGCGATGCACTTTATACCAACTCCAATGCGGTGTTTGAACTGCAGGGCGAGGGCAGCACGTTCATTCGCGCTGATGAAAAAACCGAGATGACACTGGTGAATCAGACGCCGGATTTCCTGCAGATCAAAGTGACCAGTGGCCGCGTCTCGCTCGATATTCGTACTTTGCCGGTACCGGGATACAGCATTGAAATAGATACACCGAATGCCGTGTTTACCATAGACCGCATTGGCTACTACCGGGTCGATGTGAATGGTGAGGTGCATTTCATCACCCGGCGCGGCGGTGCGGCGACAATGACCCAATCTAAAGGGCAGGCGTTGATTATTCTGCCTTCCGAAGAAATCGTTGTGAGTGAAGGTGGGCGGGCGGAAACTTATGTAGCGCCGGAGCCTAACGCATGGGATCGCTGGAATGATGATCGCAGCAATGACCTGATTGATGCGTATAGCGACCGTTACATTACGCCGGGTGTTGCAGGCGCGCGTGATCTCGATTATTACGGTAACTGGCGGCAAACCAGTGAATACGGACCGGTGTGGGTGCCTGATTCCATTTCTGTGGATTGGGCGCCATACAGTACCGGGCGCTGGGTCTGGGATCCATATTATCAGTGGACCTGGATTGATGATGCGCCATGGGGCTGGGTGCCTTTCCACTATGGGCGCTGGGTGAATTATTCCGGTTACTGGGCATGGGCACCTGGCCCGGTGATGACGGTGCGGCCAGTGTATGCACCGGCGCTGGTGGCTTTCTTCGGCGTATCGTTTGGCAGTCCGGGATATGGCTGGGTTGCCCTCAGCTGGGGTGAGCCTTGCGTTCCATGGTGGGGCCGCCGAGGTTTTGTAGGCAGCCCCTGGTGGGGTGGCTGGGGTGGGCCGCGCATCGTAAACAATGTGCATATACATCAAAAAACGGTGATTAATATCAATCATATTAACTACAGCAACAGCCGGATTAAAAATGCTGTTATCGCCACACCTTCCGATAGCTTTGGCCGGCACCATGTACGCGACACTTCAAAACGATTGCCTGTGCAGTCACGGG
>Ga0208882_1000351_pt1 | contig 21131 bp, 22 predicted proteins | sample LakWasMet14_LOW5_2_FD_183862 | JGI IMG/M metagenome (GOLD analysis project Ga0208882, IMG submission 183862) | Freshwater sediment methanotrophic microbial communities from Lake Washington under simulated oxygen tension - Sediment Metagenome... | ecosystem: Environmental > Aquatic > Freshwater >...
GAGCGAATTTCTATCGTTTCGGTACCGACAAATATCCAAGCAGTACCGAGATATTCATTGAGCGGCGCTTTGGGTACACGTACTTTTTGCCACTCGCCAGACACCAGAAAATTCAAAAACGACAGGGTATGAGAAAACAATACGCCGTTTTCTTCATAGGTCGTTAATTCTTCAGGTCTGCCGCCTTGTTTTTCATCTGGGCCATAACGGCGCAAGCTCGATTCGACTTGGTAGGCGATGTCGTCTAGCTTGCGGATTGCGGCCCGTTGATCCTCCATGATTTGAGCGTGTGTACGTCGCCCTGCCTTCACAAACGCTTTATCCATTCGCGAGGGATTCGGCCGATACACCACAGTCAAATACAGTTCGTTTGCCATCATTCGATAACCAGCAAAGGAATCGTAATATTTTGTATCAAAATTACGGCAAAACTCGTTATCAAACGAGGATTTCAATCTGTCCGATGTTTGCCGGTGGACGCAATGCGACCACAGAGCAACATTACTCGAACCAATTGAACGGTACAGCGTATTCAATTGTTCCTTGCGTAATAGGATTTCATCGGCGTCGGCCGTCTCAAAACTGATGCCGGCCAATTTCCAGATACGCATATAATCGCCATCTTTAGTCACGATGGTATTTGCCGAAACATGGCTACTGTATGGCAAAAACGGTGCTACAGCCCTCTCATTGTTGGTTTGATGAAAATATTTAGGTTGCGCTGACATATCGCCTCACTTGATGCGTTGTTTGAAGGGGATAGGACTGTAGGCGGATGCCTTCCAGAATTCGCCGTTTCGGTTGCAATGAAACAACCGATTCAGCAGTGGGCGATTAACGCCCCTAAACATGATTCTTAGCCCCAACAAGCGAAATTGCTGGTCGTCGTGTTTGGTGATGAGCTGCATCACCACGATGAGCGGAATAAGCAGCAACGAGACGAGTAGGGATGTCCAAATCGATATGAGTACGACCGTACCGGTCACAATGGTGAGTGGCACCAGTGGTACGCCCAACACCATAGCCGGCCGAGTACATCCCTTAAACAGCGGGTCGCGTGGATCATTGTCTTCCATTTGGTTCATTGTTAACTCCTCTACGTTGCCGCAAATTCATACTAACCCAAAAGATACGCGGCTAACTCGGCGGCACCGCCGACCAGTAAACCGCCGCCCAAAATTTTGCCCACTTCGGCGATGTCCGCGTGTTTGAACAAAAACTTGTAGCCTGCCCACATAATGGCGCAGGTAACAACGGCAATAGCGATGCCTTGCAGCACGGCTAACACGTTTTGGACAAACGTATTCACTTTGTCCAAACCGCCCGCCGCGAATGCAGGCTCAACCGCCATCAGGGCCAGCAGGGCGAAAAATCCTAATACGGTTACTCGATCTAGCTTCTTTGTCATGTCGTACTCCAGTTTTTTATAAAAAAGATTGCTTGGTGATTCCCCGGCTTGTCGCCGGATTTAGTGGTGTGTGACGGGCATTGTTTTATCTAATTACCCCCATAAGATGAATGGTTGTTGTTGCTTGTTAGCATAAACCAAATTATAGTAATTTGGTAGTATTTTTTATGGTTTGTTGGTTATTTTTGGCGGACGTTTTACGGGCTTGCCGTCCTTATCGTCCATAACGGTTTTACAGCCATCCTTGTATCCGCTACACCCCCACCAGTAGCCGTACTGGCCTTTGCGGCGGTACATTAATCGCCCGCAATCAGGGCAGGGTGAGGTTTTGAGTACAAGCGGCTTACCTTTCGCGTCATCGAGGAACGTTTTACAATCGGTATTCGTACAAAACCAGCCAAAACCACCTTTTGGCTTGCCCGTTTCCTTGTCTTTTTTCCGGTAGCGCCGTAGTGGTGCCGTCTTGCATGTTGGGCAGGTATGAACAACGGTTTCAACGGGCTTACCGTCCTTGTCGTCCATGAAGTGCTTACATTCATCGTTTGAGCAGGCCCACAAGTAACCGTTGCCGGTCTTGCGTTTAAAGCGGCGCATTGCCCCGGTTTCGCACACCGCACAAGTGTAGATTTTACGCTCAATGGGTTTATTGTCGGCGTCGTCCATGAATGTCTTGCATTCGGTGTTCGTACAACCCCAGAAAGGCGATTTCCCGGCCGGTGAATAGCGGCGTAGGCCGCCGCCACACTTTGGGCAAGGGAAACGCGGCTTTATGGTTCCGCTGCTTTCCACGGCGTTAATGTCGGTCTGAAGCTGTTCGAAGGCTGGGGCCACTACATCTATGTAACCGCTATTGCCTTCGGCAATGCCGTCTAACTCTTCCTCAAGTCCGCGCGTAAATGGTAATTCAATGAACGCGAACTCGGCTTTTACTAGCTGATCGACCAGTAAGACGCCCGTTTCCGTAGGCTCTAAAAACCGCTTCTCTTCAACCAGGTAGCCCTTGCTCATGATGTTCTGCATGATTGCCGGATAGGTGGACGGCCGCCCGATGCCTTCGGCTTCGAGCTTGGCAATCAAACTGGCTTTAGTGAAGCGTGATGGTGGCTTTGTCTCTTTCCGGAGCAATTTACCGGATTCAGCCGGCTTGGCCGATCCGACATCGAGCAACGGGACTTTGCCGCCGCTGGCGTCGTCGTCGCCCTCCCCTTCGTCTTCATCCTTCACCGCGTCTTTCGCGGTCAGGATGCGCCACCCTTGTTCTACGAGTACGCGGCCTTTGGCCTTGAACTCGTAAACCTGTTCGCTATCTGTGGATTCGAGCGTGACAGTGTTCACCTTGTATTTTGCATCGGCCAGTTGAGAGGCAACGGAGCGTTGCCAGATAAGCCGATATAACGCCCTTTGCGAGTCGTCTTCACCTGCCTGCTCAACGTCGATATGAGTCGGTCGTATCGCTTCGTGCGCCTCTTGCGCGTCGCCCTTGGCCTTGAATCTTCGGGGTTTGCCGGGTAGCGGCCAACCTTTGCCTTCGGCAAAGCCGCGAATTTCCGCAATCGCTTCATCGCTGAAATTTACGCTGTCCGTCCGGATGTAGGTAATGGCTCCTTGCTCAAATAGTTTTTGCGCAAGCTTTGCGGTTACTTCCGGATCGAGTTTTAAACTTACGCTTGCTGCTTGCAGGCTATTTTTGCCCATCCCCTCGAAAAGGTAAAAATTAGAAAATGCTTATATCTGCCGGCACTCGCCTCGACGGAGAGCTAGACCTAACACTTTCTGAAGGCAAGCCATGACCAAGTAACACCAGCCTGACGATTGATAAGCTGGGCAGACTGAACTTCAATGTTTAGAATGTTGCTCAGACCTTCTCGTTCGGCAAGCAGGATTGTTTCGTAGGCTGATACTTGGAACATTCGCCGATTTTCTGGAACAGGCCCATGCCGAAGCGACATGAGCATAACTCCATCTGCCTTGAGCAATGCTGCGACATTGGGCATTGCCTCTGACGTTCTTGCTGGACTAGGTGCATCCATACCGCAGTCAAGAGTACAAGGTCAAAGCTTTGTCCAAGAGAAATTAGCTTTCGTAGATCGGGAAGGCTATCGGCAACCCACTCGATCAGCGGCGATGGGTGAATCGCTTTCGCAGAATCTCGAAGGCTATCCGTTGGCTCAACGGCGAGCACCTGATGTCCCGCCGCCGCGAACCAAGCAGCATCAGCTCCTGTGCCTGCACCGATGTCTAAAACATCGCTTGTCTTTTCTGGCATCAAGTGAAAGACAGACTCGTATTTCTCGGCAAACGAAACGCTCTCGTACCGTGCGATTAGAGAATCGGCGCTCTCGGTATACCCTTCAGTTCCGGCGATGACCATTAACCTTACACGCCACTCTGAAACCGTATTGTTATAAATTTAATAGACCATAGCATGATCTATCAGCAAACGATTATCATGTTCGACAAACACCGCCTCGGCAACGTGCTCATCTGTCGAATTGGAGCAATATTGTTTCCAGATTACTGCATATCGAATGCATACGTCTAAACAGGGCGACAAACTCTCGTTTGCCGAATAATCCCCACCTTGCCTGGTAGTCCTTGCACATGCATTGAAGATTTTCCGGGGTGACAATGGCTTTCATCCTATCTGTAAAGTCACGAGTATGCTTAGCATGATTAATTTCAGTGGAACCTTCCATCATATTATCCATGATGGGGGTTATCTCATTGAATATTTCTTCGTCTGACTTTTCCAGAAGATTCATACTTATTTCCTTTTGGCCGTCAATTAGGAATAAAGATACATCACAGCTTGCCATGACCGAAAACCAATTATCATAATTCCTCAAAAAATATTTTTTGCTGTGAGGAACGGTACACTGTGAACAGTCTTGATGAATTTCATCTCCAAAAACACCCTGATGCCCAAATTTTGAGTTTACTTCACAGTAACTGAAAGCAGTTTTATCGTCGATTTTTTCTATGCCATTAGAATTGAATCGAAATAATGGACATGCACAAAGATAACAGTTTAGATGCTCCACATCGTGGCATTTTTTCCTGTCAGCGTAAAGTTCGCAAAAGTCAGATTCATATTTCACCATATTATCGAAGTCAAAATAATCGATAATATCTTCTTTACTTAAATCTTTAGCTTGTAGTTTTTCAACTATAGCTTTGTGTTTATTTCCATGTTCTGTAAACCAAGTTATGTAGCTCATTTGATGTTTTAAGTTTTTCCAGAGCTATTTCGTTTTTCTGCGATGTGGGAGAAGAATTTCCGTCTACCCACACCGGCAATCTCACAAACTTCAGCAGCGGTTTTGCCTGAATTTTCGTATAAGATTCTGGCATTCTCCAATTTTTCTGGGTCAGTCTTAGGTCTTCCCCCCGTTTTGCCCCGCGCTTTAGCGGATGAACGTCCTGCTGCCGCCCGCTCTGCGCGAAGTTCCCTCTCCATTTGGTGAATAGCGCCCATCATCGACAAGAAACAACGGCCAGTCGCCGTGGTGGTGTCGATATTTTCACGCAATGACACTAAGTTAATTTGCCGCTGTTCCAGCACCTTTGCCGTTGTCAGTAAGTCCATCAAAGAGCGCGTCATGCGGCTTAATTCGCTGACAACCAAGGTATCGCCAGGGCGAGCATATTCTAAAAGCTGATCCCAGCCAGGTCGATCCATATGCGAGCCGGTCATCTTGTCCGAAAAAATTTTGCCGCACCCTGCTTTTTGCAACGCATCAATCTGAGAATCCAGATTTTGGCCGGTACTGCTGACTCTGGCATAGCCGATTCGATGAAATGGCGTAGTAGTATTGGTTTGCATAGTGCAAAAAGTTAGCACATAGCATGGTTAAATGCATTATGATTTTAGCAAAAGTTTTTGCACTCAAAATTAAAGGAATTGAATTTGAAAAGGATCGGCGAACGTAGAGTGCAAAAAGTGTACTTTCTGCACTCGCAGAAAAGCGGTACCGAATGAACGTCAATTCGCGCCGCCTGTCTATCCTGACGAAGAGTGAAATCGATGATCTATACGGGTTGCCTCGTTTCAGCGATGACGACCGCAGTCTCTTCTTCGATTTAAGCGCGATTGAACAGAAAGCTGTCGACGCCGTTTATGCCCGATCATCGGCAGTCCATTTAATCCTTCAAATCGGGTATTTCAAGGCCAAGCAACAGTTTTTTGTTTACGGGCGGGAGGCCGTGCTCGACGACCTACACTATATTCTCCAGCGGTATTTCCCCGAACAGGCATTAGATAAGATCAAAATCCTTTCCAAGCCGACCCGGCTCGAACAGCAACAGATCATCCTCCAGTTATTCGACTATCGCCTATGCGATGGCGAAGCCAAGGCGGCACTGGAACAGAAAGCGCAGCGGGTCGCCATGCTGTCGACACAGCCGATTTACATCCTACGCGAAACCTTACAATACCTTACAAACCAACGCCTAATTGCTCCTGGCTACACTTATCTACAGGACATGGTGAGCCGAGTAGTGACTGGCGAACGTCGGCGGATTACAAGCTTACTGGAAAAAGCCATAACACCGGACGTCGACAAGCAACTCGAAGCCTTGCTTGAGTCCGAGGAAGGCATGTACCGCATCAGCCTACTCAAACACGAGCCTAAGGATTTCACTTACCGCGAGTTACGCCAGGAGGTTGATCGCCGCAAATTTTTCCAGCCGCTGTATGAATTCGGGCAAAGCTTTCTGGGTACTGCCGGCCTGTCCAATGAGAGTATAAAATACTATGCATCATTGGTTCCGTTCTACTCCGTCTACAAGCTGCGGCGCATGGCGGAACCCACAACACGCCTGTATTTGCTGTGTTTCGCCTTTCATCGCTTTCGGCAAATCAACGATAATTTGATCGAAGCCCTGATTTGTCTCATTGGCCAATACGAGAAACAAGCCAAACTTGCCGCCGACGAGGCCATGCAGCAAGCCATCAACGAGGCCGGCGCGAATCTCCAGGCGGCAGGCCAAGTTCTGGAACTGTTCATCGACAATTCAATCCCTGACGAAACACCGTTTGCGGCCATCAAGGAAAAGGCTTTCGAGCTACTCAACATCGAGAGTTTTCCAGTCGTATCCGGTTTTATGCGCAACATCGAATTTGATAAAACAGCTTTTGAATGGACGTATTACGGCACGCTGCGGCACAAATTCAAGCTCAATTTACGGCATTTGTTCTGTAACCTCGATTTCGTGTGCTTGGTGGCAGACGAACCACTGCTGGAAGCCATTTTGTTTCTACAGGAACTACTGCGCCAGGGCAAGACGCCACGACAGGTGAACCCGTCCAACTTCCCGACCGGAATCATCGCAAAGAATTTGCAGCGGTATTTATATACCAAGGCGGAAGAACAAAAAAAGAAAACCCTAGAGGTTGATCGCTATGAGTTCCTGGTATACCGCGAGCTACGGAAGGCGCTTGAAGCCTGTGACGTATTTGTTCGGGATAGTAACGAATTTCGCAGCTTTGATGACGACCTGATCAACGCCGAGCGCTGGAATAAGGATAAAGACGCAATATTGCAAGAAATCGGCGCACCGATTCTGTTGACACCAATCCAGGATACGTTAGCCGCGCTCAAGCGGGAACTGGAAGCCAAGTACAAATCAGTGAACCAGCGCATTGAAAGCGGCGACAATAAACATATCAAAATCACCGGTAGCGCGGACAAACTTCGCTGGACGTTGGTTTATCCTTCCGAGGAAGAACCAACCAACAGTCCGTTCTATGGTCAATTGCCAAGTATCGGCGTGGCCGACCTGCTTTGGTTTGTCGCTGAAAGAACAGGATTCTTGAAATCATTTGCCCACGTTTTGGAACGCTACGTTAAACAAGATGCCGATCCGAAACTGATCCTGGCCTGTATCGTTGCCATGGGTACCAATATGGGTTTATGGAAAATGGCGGAAGTCTCAGGGCTTAGTCATTCTGCGTTGCTGACGACGGCGCGCAATTTCCTGCGGGCGGAAACGCTGCATGCAGCGAATGACGTCATTTCCAACGCTACGGCTGCGTTACCCGTTTTCCAAGCGTACGACATCCACCACCAGAAGCATTCTAGCAGTGACGGCCAGCATATAGTCACGCAGATCGACACGATCAATGCCCGACACTCCAGCAAGTTTTTCGCGCTAAAGAAAGGCGTAAACTCCATTACCTTGGCTATGAATCATGTCCCGATTAATGCCAAAATTATCGGTGCGCACGAACACGAATCACATTTCGTGTTCGACATCCTGTACAACAATACAACGGAAATCAAGCCGGAAAGGCATTCGACGGACACGCATGGCACCAATCAAGTGAATTTCTTTATCTTGCGCGTCTTCGGCTACCAATTTTCGCCACGTTATCGTGACCTGCATAAAAAGATCGATAGCCTAGTTGGGTTCCAGCACCCAAGCCGTTATGGTGATGCCTTGTTTAAGCCATCGCGTAAGGCCTTTGATACCTTAATATGCAAGGAGTGGCCGAATATCCAGCGCATTCTGGCTTCGCTTGCACAAAAAGATGTGACTCAAGCAACCATCGTGCGTAAGCTCGCCAGTTATAAGCGGCAGAACCAGACCAAGAAGGCGCTATGGGAATTGGACAATATTTATCGGTCACTTCATATCCTTGATTTCATCGATGACCCGATACTCAGGCAGCGCATCCAAAAGGCGCTTAATCGCGGCGAGGCGTATCATCGCATGCGACGAGCCATTTCCTATGTCAATGCCGGCAAATTCCGGGTAAAAACCGAAGCGGAGCAGCAAATCTGGAACGATTGTTCCCGGCTTATTGCCAACGCCATCATCCACTACAACACGCTGATCTTGTCGCGGGTGTATGAGCAAAAACTAGCAGCCAGCGACCAGGATGCTATCGAGATCATTAAAGGTACTTCGCCAGTCGCCTGGCAAAATGTGAATCTGATCGGTAAGTTTGAGTTTACGGAAGAAAACACCAAGGTTGACATTGATGCGTTGGTTGCACAATATAACGATCCTGCTTTCTGGCGTAAATCGGTTGAGGGAGTTCCTTAGTGGAAAAACCACCAGATATTCCAATCTTTTTCGACACATACTCAGCTATATTCGATTGCTTGCTTGTTATGCTCATCTCCTCTATTGCCTCTCGCAGAGGGTAATCTCCACGTACTGATAGAAAAGGGAGTAGCAGGAAATCACTTTTCTACGAAACGGCTACTTTTAAAAGCTTATTGTCGCAATTTTGCTCTGTTTCGAACCGAGAACTTGTAATTCCAATGCCTTGGCTCAACTACATATCGTTTGCCATATTGCCCTTGCCAGCATAGAATCACGCCTTAGTTTTAAGGTTCCCGCGCTACGCGGGTGAAACTGGAAGTCGGTTAAATGCCGACGCTGCCCCCGCAACGGTAGGTGATTTGTCACAAGCCCGGAGACAGGCCTAAAGCTGATATACCACAGTATTGCGGAGGGCGATCTGTCAAATCGGTTTTTTGGTTTGTCTTCCCCTCTGTTATTCCGTCCACCTTATTCGGAACAGACAATCATGAAAACCCTTACCGCCTCAACCGCTATTTCTACCGCAAAAATCCTGCCCGGCCTTAGCGCCATTGTTTTGGGTCTAACCATCGTTTTAGGTCTGGGTTTCTTGCAGGACGCCAATAACTACCTGCATAACGCCGCCCACGACGGACGCCACAGCGCAGCATTTCCTTGCCATTAACATGGCAGACTTTCGTAAGTTGGTCGCAGTCTCGCTACTGACGGGACTATTGGGCGGCTTGTTACTCAGCGTGTTGCAACACTATCAAACCCTGCCGTTGATTTTGGCCGCCGAACAGTTCGAAACACCGTCGGCTGAGCATGTGCATGACTGGCAGCCAATGGATGGGTGGCAACGTAATGGTTTTACCTTGCTGTTCAATGGTCTGACCGGCTTCGGCTTTGCCTTGTTGATCAGTGCGTCGATGTACTGGCGAGATCAACGCGGTTATCTGTATGGACTCGGCTGGGGTTTAGCAGGTTATTTGGTGTTTTTTGTTGCGCCATCATTAGGATTACCGCCCGAATTGCCCGGCACCGACAGCGCAGAACTCCATAGTCGCCAAGCGTGGTGGTTATTTACAGCAGCTGCTACAGCCATGGGTTTGTTTGGACTGGTGTTGACTAAACAACGCTGGCTACAAATCGGCGGCGCTTGCTTGCTGGCTTTACCGCACCTAGTCGGCGCGCCTCATCCCGAAGTTGCTCACGCCTCAGCACCTGAAGAATTACAACAGCATTTTGTCGTATTGACATCCATCATTAACGCCTTGTTCTGGCTGACATTGGGCGCAATATCAGGCAGGTTGCTGCGCAAAGTGACATTTTCATGATGAATGCCACTGCAATTCGTCATTGCCCGGCAATGTTAATCAGCGCCCCCGCCTCCAGTCAGGGCAAAACCACCATTACCGCGGCCTTGGCCTATTACCATCGCCAGCAAAATCGCAAGGTGAGTATCTTCAAAACCGGTCCGGATTTTATCGATCCGCAAATTCTGAGCTTTGCCTGTGGACAACCAGTCTATCAGCTGGATTTATGGATGATGGGTGAAGAACATTGCCGCGAAATGCTGTATCGCGCAGCTGCCGATGCGGACATCATCTTGATTGAAGGTGTGATGGGGCTGTTCGACGGCGATAGCAGCAGCGCAGATTTAGCACAAACACTGGATGTGCCGGTCGCCGTGGTCATTGATGCGGGCGGCATGGCGCAAACCTTTGCCGCCGTTGGCTATGGATTAGCCCATTACCGAGACAACTTGCCGTTTGCTGGTGTCATCGCCAACAAAGTCGGCAGTCCTGGTCATGCTAAATTGCTGGAAGAAGCCTTGCCGGAAAGTATGCCCTTGCTGGCGGCGATGGCGAAAGATGATTCGGTCGGTTTGCCGTCGCGGCACTTAGGCTTATTGCAGGCCGACGAAATCGGCGACCTTGATGTGCGTCTGGCGCGCGCCGCCGAATTGCTCAGCAGCCTTACGCCGTGCCGATTACCTGAGCCAGTTGCCTTCGCGCCGATTACCCCCACACCGCCGCCACCGTTATTGGCCGGTAAACGCATCGCCGTAGCTCGCGATGCCGCATTTTCGTTTATCTATCAAGCCAATCTGGATTGTTTGCAAGCCATGGGCGCTGAACTTAAGTTTTTCTCGCCGCTCGCCGACAATTTCTTACCCGAAGCCGACAGCATCTATCTGCCCGGCGGTTATCCGGAACTGTATCTGCAAGCATTGGCCGACAATGTTGCTATGAAACAAGCCTTGTCTGCACATCATCAAGCCTGTAAACCGATTTACGCTGAATGCGGCGGTTTTTTATATTTGCTGGAACGCTTGACTGATAAAGACGGCAATTCGGCAGCGATGGCTGGTCTGTTACTCGGCAGCGCGCAGATGCAAAAACGGCTAGTGAATCTGGGCATGCATAGCTTGCAGTTAGAACAAGGCGAAATTCGTGGGCACAGCTTTCATCACTCGCAACTGGAAACAACGTTGCAGCCGTTTACTGAATCAAAGCCGCAACGCAATCGTAGCCGCAGCGAAAATTTTTACCGGGTGGGTTCATTGCAGGCGTCTTATCTACACAGCTATTTTCCGTTTAACCCGCAGGTCGCAGCTGGTTTTTTTCTATGAGCACTTACTCTACGCAGTCTAATCAGTCGAAAGTCTGGTTTGTCGGTGCTGGCCCCGGTGACCCGGATTTAATCACCGTCAAAGGCCGCGATTTAATCGCCAAGGCTGACGCCATTTTGTTCGCAGGTTCGCTGGTACAGGCCGCCGCGACGCAATGGGCACCGGGCACTTGCGTAATCAAAGATTCCAAAGACATGACATTGGAGCAGATTACCGACTGGCTGATCGAACACGCCGGGCCGGGCAAAACCGTGATTCGCCTGCAAACCGGCGATCCTGGTTTATATGGCGCACTGATCGAAATGGTGCAACCGCTGGATGCGGCTAATATCGCCGTCGAAGTGGTGCCGGGCGTCTCGTCGGCGTTTGCCGCGATGGCCTGCGCGGTGGAGAGCCTAACCTTACCGGAAGTCACGCAAACCGTGATTTTAACCCGCGTTGAAGGCCGCACACCGATGCCGGACGGTGAATCCTTGCAAGAACTGGCCAGCCATCACACCACATTGTGTCTGTTTTTATCGATTACCTTGTTGCCCACGATCGAACGCGAATTAAAAGCCGCCGGTTGGGCCGATGATGCCCCGGTGTTGGTAGTCCACAAAGCCAGTTGGCCGGATGAGCAACAGATTATTCGCGGCACACTGGCCGATATTCGCGAACGTTGCCGAGCTGCCAAAATCAACAGTCAGGCCATGATTGTCATCAGCCCTACCTTGGGTGCGCGGCATTGGCCCGAGTTAAAAAAATCCAAACTGTATGATGCCGGTTTTACGCATCGCTTTCGCCGCGCCGAGCGGCCAAATCCTGAGGAATAAGCATGACCACCACCGTTCTCTTAGTCGGCCATGGTTCGCGCAACCAGGCAGGCAATCAAGAAATCCAAACCTTCCAGCAACAATGGCAGGCGCAACACCCCGACTGGCGCATTGATTTGTGCTACATCGAACTCGCAGAGGTGCTGCTGGAGGAAGGCTTGAGCCGCGCCGCGCAAGGCTCCAGCCGCGTAATTGTGGTGCCGCTGATCATCAGTGCCGCCGGGCATGTGAAGATGGAGATTCCCGAGCATATCGAGGAAGCCCGCGAAAAATTTCCGGCGGTCGAATTCATCTACGCGCCGCATCTGGGCAGCAATGAAACCTTGCTGACCGTGCTGCAAAATCAATTGAAAAGCGCACTGAAGACCCTGGCCATGCCGGACCCGAAAACCACCGGCGTGATTATTTTAGGCCGCGGTTCCTCCGACAAAGTCGCTAACGGCGAACTGGCAAAATTGGCGCGCTGGCTGTTTGAAGTCACCGAGCATGAACTGGTCGACATCGCCTTCACCGGCATTACCCATCCGCGTCTGGAAACCGCCGTGCAACGTCAAGTGCGACTAGGCATGACGCAGATTGCGATTTTGCCTTATTACCTGTTCACCGGTCTGCTGATTGAACGTATTGCTAAACAGGTTGAGCGTTTGCAAAGCCAATACCCGCAAATTGCGTTCGGTGCCGGTACTTATTTTGGTTTTGATCCGGCGATTTTTAAATTGCTCGATCAACGCGTTACCGAAGCCACCGACCCGGTCGCACCGAAAATGCTGGAATGCGATGGCTGCCAATACCGCGAGCAAGCTGAACATCACCATCATCATTAATCCGCTATGAACCAAAATATCCAGACCGAACAACTCACCCAGGCCGGGCAACAGATCGAGCACGATTCTTTTGCTATCGTCGACCGCGAAGTTGGCGAGCACAACTATTCAGACGGCCAATGGCAAGTGGTGCGACGCATGATCCACGCGACTGCCGATTTTGAATTTAACGGTCTGGCCGAGTTTTCCGCGCAGGCGGTGGAAGGCGGCATACAAGCCATTTTAAAGGGTGCGCCGATTGTCGCCGACGTGGAAATGATTTGCGTCGGCTTATCGCAGCCGCGCTTGGCGCACTTCGGTATCAGTGCCCGCCAGTTCATCGCTGATGCCGATGTCATCGACGCGGCCAAACAAGTCAACAGCACCCGCGCAGTGCAAGCCATGCGCAAAGCGCACCACTTAGGTTTGCTCGATGGCGGCATCGTCGCGGTCGGCAATGCACCGACCGCCTTGCTGGAAGTGTTGCGGTTGATCAACGAAGAAGGTATCAAACCGGCGCTGATTGTTGGTATGCCGGTCGGCTTTGTCTCGGCAGCGGAATCCAAGGATTTACTCGCCGAATTACCCGATGTGCCCTGGATCATCACCCGTGGCCGCAAAGGCGGATCGACATTGGTGGTCGCTGCAATCCATGCCTTATTGAGTCTAGCCGAGAGTCGGCAGACGCATGGATAAAAGCTTAGTAGGGTACGCATTGCGTGCCATTGGCTGTTCACGCAGTCAATCGCAAAAAAGGTACGCGGCGCGTACCCTACACGGTTAGTACCATGGCCATGCCCGAACGCAAACCCAAAGGCACCCGCAAAGGTTACACCACCGGCGCCTGTTCGGCGGCGGCGGTACGCGCAGCGGTGCAAGGCTTGCTGACGGGGCAAGTGCCGGACAGCATTGAATGCCGACTTCCTAACGGTGAACTGGTCAATTTTAAAATTGAAGAAGGCTCGATTATCGACGGCTGCGCCCATGCGGTGGTGGAAAAAGACGCGGGCGATGATCCCGATTGCACGCATTTAGCCCGCCTAACTGCCGATGTGGTTTGGACAGACTTGCCTAACATCGTCGAGCTACTTGGCGGTCCCGGCGTTGGCACCATTACCCGACCTGGCTTGGGACTTGCCGTTGGCGGCCCGGCAATTAACCCGGTGCCGCGCAAAAACATTGAAGACAACATCCGTCTGATTGCCGCCGATCAGCTGCAACACAAAGGTTTGCAAGTAACTGTTTCGGTGCCGCGCGGCGAAGAGATGGCAAAAAAAACGCTCAATTATCGCTTGGGTATCATCGGCGGTATTTCGATTTTAGGCACCACCGGCATCGTCCATCCCTATTCCACAGCGGCCTTCCGTGCCAGTGTTGTGCAAGGTGTCGAGGTCGCCGCCAATCAGGGACAAGGCACGGTAGTGTTGACCACCGGCGGTCGCACCGAGAAATTTGTCATGCAAGAATTGCCCGATCTGGATGAAAGCTGCTTCGTGCAAATGGGCGATTTTCTGACGCCAGCGCTGGATGCCGCCGACAAGTGCGGTATCCAGGCCATCATCATCGGCGGCATGGTTGGCAAGCTGACCAAAATGGCTCAGGGTGAAACCATTACCCATGCCGGTCGCGCACCGGTTGACGTGGAACTGGTCGCTGATATTGCCCGCAGCATCGGCGCACCGGAAGATATTTGCAATGCCATCGCCGCTCAGGAAACCGCCCGCTACGCCAGCGAATGCATGGCGGAACTGGGTCTTGAATATGAATTTCACGTCGAACTGGCAAAACGCGTTATCGCTACCTTGGAAAACCGCTACCCCGGCCGTTTTGAAATCGCCGTGCTGGTTTGCGATTTTGACGGCAACAAACTGGCGGAAGCCGGAAGGAATTTAACATGACGGCATTATGCAGCATCATCGGCGTACTTGACGACGGCACCTCCAGTTTAAGCCAAGAAGCTCTTCAACTTATCCGATCAGCCCAACATGTGATTGCAGGAAGCCGCTTACTGGCCACTTTGGCGAACGAGATCAGCCAGGCACAACAATACGATTTAACCGGTCACTTACCGCAAGTTCCGGGCTGGATCAATGACGCAATCAATAAGGGCGAACCTGTCGCCGTGTTGGCCAGCGGTGACCCGCTGTGTCATGGCATCGCCGGTTTTCTGGCGAAAAAGTTGTCACCCGAACAGTTAAGTATTCTGCCTAACCTCACCAGCATTCAACTGGCGTTTGCTGAGCTTAAACTTCCTTGGCAAAACGCGACTATCGCCTCGGTGCATAGTCAGGATGCGGGCGAATGGCTGCGCGGCGGCGGTCCGCAACACGGCATGTACGCCTTGCTGCAACAATGTCGTCAACACACGTTATTGGCGGTTTTGACCAGCCCCGAGAACAATCCGGCGCGCATCGCCCGGATGTTACAAACAGAAGGCTTGGCCGATGATTTTGACATCGCCGTGGCGCAAGCCTTGAGGCAACCTGAGCAAACCATCACCGATTTTTTACCGGTCGCAAGCGTTGCCGCAAGCGAATATCTCGACCCGAACGTGGTGATACTGAAACGCAAAACCGCTTTGCCAGCACCCGTACTGTTCGGTGTTAGCGACGATAGTTTTCAGCAGCGCAAGCCGGAAAAAGGGTTAATTACCAAACGCGAAGTCCGCGCTGTATCACTCGCCCGAATGCAACTATCCCGCACTAGCGTAGTCTGGGACATCGGTGCCGGTTCCGGTTCGGTGGGGTTGGAAGCGGCGCGTTTATGCCCCGATGGCCATGTCTACGCGATTGAAAAGAACGTCGACGACATCGCCAATGTCGAACATAACCATGCCGCCTGGGGTATCAGCAACTACAGCTTTGTCCACGGCAAAGCCCCACAATACCTGGATAGCTGGCCCGATCCCGACGCGGTATTTATCGGCGGTTCCGGCGGTGAATTGGCGGAATTGATTGCGTTGTGTCTAAACCGCTTAAAAGCCAACGGCTGGCTGGTGATGAACTTCGTTACACTGGAAAATATGTCCACAGCGGTAGAGGCCTTAAAACAACTCGGAGCAAGCTGGGATGCCTGTCAAATACAAGCGTCACGGAGCAGCCCGATTTTGAATATGCACCGGTTGCAGGCGGAAAATCCGGTTTGGATTGTATCGGCAACTTATCTCAATAATCATAATGAACAATAATCTTGGCACCCTTTACGGTGTCTCTCTCGGTCCCGGCGATCCTGGCTTAATCACACGTCGCGCCTGGGATTTACTCACCGGCTCCGGCCATTGGACTTACCCGGTGCGCAAGAAAAACAGCGACAGTTATGCGCTGGACATCGCCTTACGCGCCGGTCTTGAGCTGCCACAACAACATACTGCGCTGCATTTTCCGATGACTCACGATGCCGAAATTCTGGCCCGTTATTGGCTGGAGGCGGCACAAACCGTGTTGGCGCTATTGCAACGCGGCGTTGATGTGTTGTTTTTAGTGGAGGGTGATGCTTCAACCTATTCCACTTTCGGCCACTTGCAACGCAGTGTTCGTGCTTTGCAGCAGGAAGTGACAGTCGAAGTAGTGCCGGGAGTGTCGTCATTTCATGCCGCTGCGGCGCGCAGTGGTGAACCGCTCGCCGATGTTGACGACACTATCGCCATTATCCCTGCCGGATACGGCATTGATCAGATTGAGCGTCTGCTCGAGGATTTCGATACCTTGGTGCTGCTCAAGGTCAAACCGTTGCTGGACGATGTAATCGATTTGCTGCGTCGTCGCAACCTGCTCGATCAAGGCTGGTTTATCGAAAAAGCCGGTGCGCCCGAAGAGCGCGTGGTGCATGACCTCGCCAGCCTGTATGGGCAAAAGGTCAATTACTTATCGTTACTGATTATTAAAAATCCAGGCCGTCAGCGTTCAGAAATGCAACGCGGCTGTCGCAAAAAAAAGGACATTTCCGATGACTGAAGTACGTGTCGCCCTGGTGGCGATTACCAAACACGGCGCCGCTATCGCCAGCCGTTTAGCACCGCAACTGCCAGAAGCCGAGGTGGTGGTATCGGAAAAACAGGCCGAACATCTTGGCGATTTCAGCAATCCGCGCCGCGTTTACCAAGGGGCGTTGAGCGCGCAAATCGCGGAATTGTTTGCATCCTACGATCAGCTGATTTTTTTGGTGTCGCTAGGCGCTGTGGTGCGCTTGATCGCGCCGCATCTTAAATCTAAAGATGAAGACCCCGGCGTACTGGTCATCGACGATGCCGCCGAGTTTGTGATTCCGGTGCTGTCCGGTCATGTCGGTGGCGCCAATGCCTATGCTGAAAAAGTCGCAGCTTTGTTGAGTGCTACGCCGGTATTAACTACCGCGTCGGATGTCGGCAAAACTATTCCGGTGGACATCTTGGGCCGTGAATTAGGTTGGCTGGTGGAAGCTCCAAAAATCAACATTACCCGCGTATCTGCGGACGTGGTCAATCAACAACCGATTGCCTTCGTCCAGGAAGCAGGTAGCCGCACCTGGTGGACACGGCCCACGCCATTGCCCGGCAATATTCATTTATTTGAGCGCTTTGAAGATGTCGATACCAGCCAGTTCCGATCGGTGTTATGGGTGACTCGACGTGAAATAGCCCCGGCGCTTTGGCAGCAGTTGGAAGAAAGATTGGTTGTGTACCGGCCACCAGCGGATCAATGATCAAAGTCATCATCGGCATCGGCTGCGACCGTAATGCCAGTTTGCAAACATTGCAGGCGGCATTAACCCAAGCCTTGCAGCAATGCGGATTAGACGAGTCAGCCGTAGCTGGCATTGCTAGTATCGATAAGAAAAACGATGAAGTCGCCTTGCTGCAACTGGCGCAAAACCAAGGCTGGCCGCTGCATTTTTATCCGGCCAAGCAACTGGCAAAAATTCCGGTGCCTAATCCGTCTGCCGTGGTGCAGAAATACATGGGTACGCCAGCGGTGGCAGAGGCGGCCGCGTTAATTGCAGCCAATACCGATATGCAAAATTTGCTGGTCGAAAAACACAAATACTTGGGGGCGGACGGTAAGAACGTCACCATTTCCATTGCGAGAATCATTGAATGAAAACAGGCAAAATTTTACTGGTCGGCATCGGCCCGGGCGCGCATGAACACATGACCTTCCGCGCCAAACAAGCCATTGCTGAAGCTGATGTGGTCATCGGTTACAGCACTTACATCAAACTGGTCACCGACTTGCTGGAAGGCAAAGAAGTCATCAGAAAAGGCATGACAGAAGAACTGGACCGCAGTATCGAAGCCTATGAACATGCTAAACAAGGCAAAATCGTCGCGTTGATTTCCTCCGGCGACATTGGCGTGTACGGCATGGCAGGACCAACTTATGAACTATTACTGGAAAGCGGCTGGACCCCGGACGACCCGATTCAGGTAGAAGTTGTCCCCGGTAGCACGGCATTATTAAGTTGCGCCTCATTGGTTGGCGCGCCGTTAACTCATGATTTTTGCTCGATTTCGTTGTCTGACTTGCTCACGCCTTGGCCGGTAATTGCTCGTCGTCTGGAAAGCGCAGCACGCGGCGATTTTGTCGTGGCACTCTACAACCCCAAAAGCGGTCGCCGCACGCAACATATTGTTGAAGCGCAAAACATCTTGTTACGCCATCGTAGCCCTGATACCCCCGTAGCCATCGTTAAATCCGGCTATCGCAGCTTGCAAAATATTCAATTGGTGACGCTGGCGGAAATGGCCGAATGCGACATCGGCATGTTGACTACCGTACTGGTCGGCAATAGCAGTACCTTCGTGCGCTCTGGTTTGATGGTGACGCCGCGCGGTTATGCCAATAAATACGATGCCTTGAGCGGTGAAACACTGGCTGGCGAACAAGCCGGACGCTCGTTGAGCATGGGCCTGGATGGCTGGAAGGCTTGTGTGCGCGGCTATTTACGTGAAACCCCAAAAGTTACATTGCAAGAAGCGGCGAGTTATTTTGACCGGCCATTGGCGGAGATTCTTGATGCGGTGACTAAAGCCACAACCGACGATGTTGCCGGTGTGTTTAGCGCGCAAGCCGTCAATACCGAGCAACTCGATGATCTGTTATCTGCGCTAAGTAACTGGGATTCGTTGCGTGCCGTGGTGCGCAGTGAAGGTGGTGCGGTCGCGGAATTGTTAATTAACGGGGCAGATTTGCAACTCAATAAAGGCTGGCTCAGCATCGTAAATGACCATTTTCATCTGCATATCGATTGGCGCAACGCCCGGCAAGCCTGGTTTGTTAGCCGAGGTGATGCCGCCCATGGCCTGCAAATCGTCGATGCTCATGGCGACAACTTATTAAACCTGTGGCTGGTGGCACAAGCGGGCAGTTTCGACGCCGATGCACTGACGCGATACCAACTCGATAAAGTCCAGCTTTCTAATTCTCCCAACCCAAAACAGGCATAGCCATGAGCAATGACATTTCAACCTTAGAAAAACCCAAAATGGGCGATTACAAACGGCATTTATTGATTTGTACCGGACCGCGCTGCACAGAAAACGGCGAAGCCCAAGCTTTGTTTGATCAACTCGGCGAAAAATTCAAAGCGGCGGGAATCGATAAAGGCGAGTTGCGGGTCAAGCGCACCCGCACGCATTGTTTTGCCACCTGTAAATCTGGCCCCATTATGTGCGTGCAGCCCGACGGCATCTGGTATTACAACGTCAATGAGGCCAATTTACAGCGCATCATTGATGAGCATTTGGTGGGTGGCGAGCCGGTTGAAGAACTGATTTATCATCGAGGCCCCGTCGCTGACCTTTAACGGCAGCTCCCACAATCCGTATGGAATACTTTCCACTCTTCTTGAAAGTTAAAGACCAGCCTTGCTTAGTGGTGGGTGCTGGCGATATTGCTGCGCGAAAAATTGAATTACTGGTTCGGGCTGGTGCGAACATTGTTGTTGTCGCTTTGGAAATTGGCAATGCAATAGCCGCTATGAGCAATTTAAAGCAAATCGTTATCCGTCAAAAAGCATTTACGAGCGATGATGTCGACGGTATGAGGCTCGTGGTTGCAGCGACCAACCACCGCCTCACCAATATAGAAGTCGCAAAAGTGGCAAATCAACAAAACATACCCGTCAATGTGGTTGATAATCCAGAATTATGTAGCTTCATTTTTCCAGCCATTATTGATCGCTCACCGTTGCTTGTCGCTATATCCGCAAGCGGCGCGTCTCCGGTATTAGCACGACTACTACGTGCCAGGGTAGAAAGTGTAATCCCTGCATCATTTGGCTTGTTGGCGCAATTTGTAGAAAATTTCAAATTATTGGTGAAACAACGGATTACTCAGCCGAATCAGCGCAATGTTTTCTGGGAAAAGATTTTACAAGGGCCTGTGGCTGAATTAGTTTTAGTGGGTAAGCAGAGCGAAGCGGAAGAACTGCTTCATTCGGAACTGCAGCAGACTGATCCTACCGCAAATCAGGGTGAAGTGTATTTAATAGGTGCCGGTCCTGGCGACCCCGATTTATTAACATTTAAAGCCTTACGTTTGCTGCAGCAAGCCGATGTTATTGTTTATGACCGGCTGGTTTCTATAGAAGTTCTCGATATGGCCCGGCGAGATGCTGAGAAAATTTATGTTGGCAAACAACGTAATAACCACAGTTTGCCCCAAGACTCGATCAATCAACTGCTGATCGATCTTGCCTTGGCAGGCAAACGGGTCGCCCGATTAAAGGGGGGCGATCCTTTTATCTTTGGTCGTGGTGGTGAAGAAATCGAGTCCTTTATACAATTAGGAATCAGCTTTCAGGTTGTGCCCGGCATTACTGCCGCGGCTGGCTGTTCCAGCTATGCGGGTATTCCGCTGACCCATCGCGATCATGCCCAGTCATGTACATTTGTCACCGGCCACTTAAAAAACGGCAGTATCAATCTAGACTGGCAGCAATTATCTCGCCCCAATCAAACTGTTGTGATTTATATGGGACTGGCTGGATTAGCAACCATCTGCCGATCACTGATGGAACACGGTTGTCCGGACGATCACCCCATTGCCGTCATTCAGGAAGGTACGACCTGTAACCAGCGGGTTTTAATAGGAACACTAGCGGATATACCCAATCGTGTGGAACAGGCCGAAATGACACCGCCGACACTGATTATTGTCGGCTCGGTAGTTAGACTCCATCAACAATTGGATTGGTTTCAGAGGATTTTATAAAAGTGAAATCATTGCATTGGGCATATTTGGGAGACTGAATATTTGAATATGAAACCGGGAATAGAAGGGCTCAATCCATTAGATATTACTAATTTTTACCTTTTCGAGGGGATGGGCAGAAATAGCCTTGCAGCAGCAGCGAGGTTGAGAACGGCGACGGCGGCGATTGCTTCGCCGGCCCGCTATCCGACTCTGTTACTTTGAATTGGCGGCAAGCCGCTACACGCGTTGCCAGGGCTTCATCAAGAATAT
>Ga0208882_1000355_pt1 | contig 21080 bp, 15 predicted proteins | sample LakWasMet14_LOW5_2_FD_183862 | JGI IMG/M metagenome (GOLD analysis project Ga0208882, IMG submission 183862) | Freshwater sediment methanotrophic microbial communities from Lake Washington under simulated oxygen tension - Sediment Metagenome... | ecosystem: Environmental > Aquatic > Freshwater >...
AACAGCATGGTGAACGCATAAAGCTAGCATTGGCGAGGCTTAGACGGTCATCATAGACGCAAAATCAACAGCAAGTTGGCAAAAAGTAGCCAATCTGCGAAACAAACTATTAGCTCAGAGGAAAATATGGCGGCCAGAAAATGGACACCGGAACAGCGAGCAGCACAATCATTGGCAATTCGCACATGGCAGCCCTGGCAACACAGTACCGGCGCAAGAACAGCAGAGGGTAAGGCAATCGTATCGCGTAACGCTTACTGCGGAGGTATGCGTCCTTTTTTGCGGTTAATTAACCAGGCCGCAAGAGCGTTTGGTAATTTAGATACATTGACACTTGAAAGGGCTGAATCCCTGAATAAGCGAATCACTGAGTTATGCGCTAAAGATTATGAGTGGCGCAAACCGAAACAATAAGGTTTCACTAAGAATGACTGCGAGGTTACGGCGAGGAAATGTCAAGGTTAGGTCAAGGTTGTTCTGAGAGGAAAAAGCATCTAATGGCATAATGTCACAAGCAAAGCTTGAATATTCGTAGCATCAGCGTCTAAGTGTCACAGCCGAAGGTCACAATTCTTTGAGCTCATCCTGAACGGCGATTTTTCCAGAGGAAAAGCAAATGCATGCACCCTAACAAAATTTGATTTTAAGAATCAAAAGTAATTGTTTCTAATTCAAAGTTATGAGTTTTCCAATACTATAAAAATTAATCTCAACACTTACGACAATCCCTATGAAAAGTTTATTGGCAATATTAACTCTATTTAGCACTATGGTAGGAATCGTTTCTGGCGAATCAGATAAAGAAGCGGGAAAGCCTGCAAATTGGGAATATGAAGTTGATGACGGTATGTACCATCCAGAAAGATCAGAAAGTGATGGTCAAGGTGCGGCTGATGGTAATGTGAAGTATGATCAGTTCTTCACTATGTCGCCTGATAAATCTAAGGCTTATTGGGATTCCGTTAATAGCGGAGTAACTGAGGCGGCGAGAAATGCACCATTGTTACAGCAATCACGTGATTATGGCGATGAACATGCCCAAGCGCGAGATCAACAACAAGCCCTTAAGCAAAAACAGGCGCAGGCAAGACGGCAACAAGAGCAAGTTATGATGCAGCAACAAAATGAGCTAAATCGGGCGCGCGCTCAGCAACAGGCACGATCTCAACAACAATCTCAGGTGCGATATCAACAACAACCTCAGGCACGAGTCCAACAACAAGCTCAAGAGCAAGTACAACAAGGAGCTATCGACCCAAGAACAGGGGAATACTTTGCTCCTACTGGTGATGGTGGGTATTTTGGAACAAAAAATGGGCATATTTTGGCCCCAGCAGGCCCTGATCAGGTGGTTGATACAAAGAGTGGAAAGGTTATTCAGAAATATTAAGACAATTGTTTTTTTGACATTAAACGCAGAATATCCATCCTCAAAGGTAAGATAGCAAGTGCTGAACAAGCTGTTGATCTTAAATATAATTAAACGGTGTTTTATTGGGCTTGATTGGATGCTGTTTTATGGAAATCAGACTCTAAGTGTCGCAGCCGAAAGGCACAATTCTGCGAGATCATTGTGAACGGCAATCCGCGCATTAAAATCTAAATAGCACAGGGGCTACCGTCTTATTTATGGCAGCCATTCCGCGCATGTATTCGCGCTTATGGTACGCAGCCAATCATAGGCATCGTAAGGGCTAGAGTTGGATTTTTTCCATTCGTGGTACGCGCCAAGATTCATTCTATGCAAAGAATAGCGGCGCTGGCAGCCTGGAATCGCGTTTCCAGATGGAGCAAAGCCCAAGGGGATGCACTGGAAAACATTTAACCGGATGAAAGCAGAACATGACATGACGGTACAGCGTATTTGTGGAATAACTGCCCAGCTATGTAACACATGGGCTGGCCGATTGCAGATACATCTTATCCGGCACCCGTGACCGCTGAAATGCAGTATAAACAAGGTTTGGCGGCTCATGGTGATCGAAATGTAACTAGTCAAAAGAAACGCAAAATCAAAGTCTTAATAGACGCGGCAAAGCCTAGAACGCCAAAATCAACAGCAAGACCTTATTGCGAGTTAGGTGTAATAAGGTCTTGCTCCCTTTTATGAGCAAGATAGCGAAACTAATAAAGCCATTCACGCTTTGGGCGTCGTTAATATCCCTGCCGTTGTAAGCTTTAGCTGATATCTATGCTCATCGTTTTAGAGTATCTTAGGAGTTTTGTTGTAATAATAGGGTATGAATATGAGATTATGTTTAATAATTCTGTTTGCGTGTTTACCAGCATTAGCCCAAGCAGATAGCCGTTACTGCCAAGAGGCGATAGAAAGCAATATAGAGGGTAATTTTGAAGGATGGGATGGGGAATCGGTCTTTAAGCTTACCAATGGGGAAGTATGGCAGCAGTCAGCCTATGCATACACGTATCATTATGCGTATCGACCAAGCGTTATTATTTATCCTTCTAAAGGCGGATGTGCAATGAAAGTTGATAATGTGAGTAGCGCTGTTCAAGTAGAAAGAATTAAATAATTACTTTTTTCTTATGCCATAGAGAATATACTAAGCTCTACGTAAATACGATTGGATAATATCTTTAATTATTATAAGTATGAACTTCCCCGACACGTTACCAGCTGATTGTCCTTTATCTAATGCAGTAGATTGTCAATTAATGGTTTATATGGCATTTAAGACTAATCAACCATCCGCATCTGATTGCAAAAGCCAGGCAGAAAGAGGCAGGGCTAAAGATGCGACTGGGGATGACGCTTGTAAACGTCATGGTATTTCAGTATTTCCAACATACGAAAGTTGTAAGCACCAGATTAGCTTATTCCCTCGACTTGGACCATTTATCGGGGAAGCAGAGCTAAGTCCAAGAGATGGAAAGATTGCTGAGACCGATTCGGCCAAAAATCCTCGTCACATGACATGGTGGCCTTGCAAAGAGGTTGATCGCCATGAATTGTTTTCTAATTTTGTTCAGGTGTAATTAGATGCTCTGGGAAATTAATCAACAATTAGGGTGCTTAACAGATCAATTTGAGTATAGGCCTCATGAGGTTCTTTACGATTTTGATGGGCCACGTATCTTTACCACCATCAATGGCTCATTGATGTATCTTTGGTACGAATGCGATGAAGATACAGACTCTGACTGCCTCCGGTATTTGGTTGTGCCCGCTGACCGTAATTTGATTCGGCACTTAAAGCAGGGCTCAAAAACTGTTCATGACGCATTGCGTCAACCTTGGCTATGGGTTATTGATGTGATCCGTGGTGAAGTCACTAGTGGATGGATAAGTGATCTTGATTCAATTCCTGTCCACGCAAAGCCACATCGAGATGCCCCACTTTGGCCAGAGTTAGAGCCACTTTTAGCTTATCGCCTTATTGGTGACGGCCTTCGCGAAGGCGAGATACCTGCTAGTGTTGTTGCGCGGGCTATCAGCGGGCCAACTTCGGCGCTTAAAACTCTTTTCGAAACGGTTAATAATGCCGCATCTAATTTAGGCAGACCGGACGAACAATTTAGAAAATTATATGGGGTTATGGCAAAACGATTTGCTTTCAATAGTTTTGAAGTTGCCTTCGATATTCCTTCTTCACAGGAAGCGCTCGATGGTATTGCGCCAACAAATACATCTCGTTCTGCCCATGAAATTGAAACTCAAGCCAATTTGCCAGGCTTTCCGAGCGTTATTGGTTTTGAGCAAAATAAGAGAATGGAAATATACAATAAGGGAGCTGGTAAATTAATTGAGTCACTTAATTGGCTTACATCTAACACTTCCAACATGCCTTTGCCAGAACTTAATATGTTATATGTATTAAAGGAGCTAGTTCCACCAAAGCATGGACAAATCACAGCTACAGAAGTTAAAGGCAGGCTAGTCGGTAGTCAAGCATTAACATTAACAAGAGATTGCACTATAAAGGTCAAACAAGCAATTTCCGAAAGTAGAGAGCTACAACGTTCGTTGGAAACAAAAGAAGGAAGGATTGGAGAGTTTGATAAGGATAAGTTAGTTTGCACAATCCGTAACTCTTCTAATATAGATACTATTTGTTCTTTTTCTGAAGAACAATACGATGATTTGTATGACGCTTTTCATAATGACAAAAATGTCGTGATTCAAGGTAGAATAGGGACTGACAGACGCATACTCGAAATCATTGCTGTGGAAATGATAAACACATTGCCAAGGACATAATTTCTCACGACAGTTACTGACACCATCGAAGGTTAATCCGTGTAGTCGCGTAACTGTAAGCGTAATCGCGGGAATGATAAGCTTTCGTTTGATCGATAGACTTTTCTTAGGTTAGGCTTCGCTAACCGAGGTAGGTAGCTACACTGACTGCCCAATAAAAGGCGTTAATTGGTCATTTTAAGATCAAGATTGATCGGCAGGTTTTGGCCGTTATGCAAAGCTTTGCATAATGGCCATTATGTGAAGTTTCCTTTTATGCACAGTAACTTCGTGTCGAATGGTTTATAGCTTGTAATCAGCGGCTTTAGCAAGGCACCTTGCCTGAAAGACTGGACATAAATTCTGCAGTTGTCTGGAGTGGACATTCCTTAGTCCATTTCTGGAGACTGCCCCATGAGCTTAACAACCATACACCTTTCGCCGGCCACTCAGCGCTGGTTGCGCAATAGCCCGGTCACACCCCATGTTTTGATTTATCTGGATTATCTGACCGAATGCCGCTACGCGGATGAAACCTCTGAACATCATCTGGCCGGTCTCGCGCACTTGGGATTATGGATGGGTCTAAATCACTTTCGCATCGAGGAACTCGATGAAGCTTTAGTGACCCAATTCCTTGATGAACATTTGCCAAACTGCGACTGCCCGCGACCTATTTTTCAAACGCGTGCCGATCTTAGTGCGACCTGTGGTCATTTCTTACGCATTCTGCGTGATCGCGGTGTCATTCCGTCTTTGCCAAGTCCCGTCGAACCGGTCTATGCCGAAGTTGATCGCTTTGACGATTATCTGAACGGTGTCCGAGGCTTGGCCAGTGAGACGCGGCGAAATTATCGGCGTATTGTGTTGAACTTTCTGCAGGCTTGCTTTGGTAGTGCCGAGGTTGTTTTCACTGCCTTGCAACCTGACGATGTCCGCCATTTTATTGCCGAGCAGTTAACACCTCGCGCTACGTCGGCAAAAGCCAACTCGCTTGCTTCTGCTTTACGTGCTTACTTTCGTTATCGCGGCGCCGGCGGCGATGATGTTCACGCACTCATTGGCGTTATCGCATTACCTGCCCATTGGAATTTGGCCACACTACCGAAGGCGCTGACCGACGATGAAGTCAATCGCCTGCTCAATGCATTCCCGCCTGAGCTTCCCTCCTGTCGGCGCGGTTATGCGATGGTTCGCTGTGCTTTAGACCTGGGCATGCGTGCCGGCGAAATTGCCAAGCTTGCATTGGCCGACATTGACTGGCAAGCCGGCACGGTCACACTACGCAGCACCAAGTCGCGCCGCGAGGACATCCTGCCACTACCAATCTCTACCGGCCAGGCGATTGCTGATTACCTGCGCTACGAGCGGCCACGCATGACCAATCCGGCGGTTTTTGTACGACGTCTTGCGCCACATGATGTCCCGATTAGTGCCTATGCGGTCCACCGTCTGATTCGCGATGCGTATCGCCGTATCGGACTCGATCATGGTAGAACCCACGCCCTCCGTCATACCCTTGCGCGCCGTTTATTGGAGCAGGGTGACTCGCTGAAGGAGGTCGCTGACATTCTTCGGCATCGCTCTCTCGACACTTCGCTGATCTATGCCAAACTCGACAGCCGAAAACTGTCTGCCGTGGCATTACCTTGGCCCGGGAGTGCAGCATGAACACACCGATTACACTACAAGCACGCGTTCAGGATTACCTGGCCGAGCGGCGTCGCCTGGGATTTCAATTGAAGCATCCAGAGCAGCCCTTGATGGATTTTGCCCGTTACGTGGATAGTCTGGATTGGGCTGGGCCGTTGACGTTGGATGTCATGATCGATTGGGCACAGCTCGATAAACAAAGCCGTCATAACCCCGAGACATGGGCAAGGCGGTTCAAGTTGTTACGCCCCTTTATCCGTTATCTGCGGCAATTTGAACCGGCAACCCCCATGCCTGACGAATCAGTTTTTGGTCCGCTTCCAGGTTGGCAAATGCCGCATATCTATCGAGATCAAGAGATCATTGATTTACTCGCCGCCGCACACCGATTGGGCGACGATGGTAATCTGCGCGCGGCCACCTATGAAACGCTGTTCGGATTGTTGGCTTCGACTGGCCTACGCGTGTCCGAGGCCGTTCATCTTTTAGAGACCGACGTAGACTTGGTGCAAGGCACGTTGACCGTCCGGCAAACCAAGTTTAACAAGTCGCGCCAGTTGCCGTTACATCCCAGCGTGACAGCTGCCTTGTTACGCTACCGCACGCTCCGTCGCCAGCAAGTTCAGCAACACGTCGATTTGCCCTTCTTTGTCGGGACGCGCGGCCAGCGGCTGGGTAAACCACTGAGTTCACGCCAAGTTGATCGCGTCTTTACCACGCTACGCAAGCAACTGGGTTGGATCAACCGCGGCGCTCATGATGCGCCTCGGGTTCACGATCTGCGCCATACCTTCGCGGTGCGTCGGGTACTGCTCTGGCAAGCACAGGGTACGGATATTGATCAGGCGATGCTGGCACTATCGACCTATATGGGCCACGCCAAGATATCGCACACCTATTGGTATTTGACGGCCGTGCCGGAACTGATGGGCATGGCTGCAGGCAAATTCGAGCAGTTTGCACAGCCCGAGGAGGTGGACTATGCCGACTAGAATCGCCAGCACCGAACCGCCCATGTCGTTTCCCGCACTCGTCCAAGCCTTTTTCACCGATTACCTTGTTGAGCAACGCGCATTGAGCCCACAAACCGTTGCAGGCTACCGTGATGCGTTCACGCTATTTTTGACGTTCGCCCACCAACATCTCGGCACATGGCCGGCGGCCATGCATCTGTCCGACATTACGCCAGCGTTGATTCTGGCTTTTCTGGATAATTTGGAACGGGAGCGACACAACAGCGTACGCAGCCGCAATATCCGATTAGCGGCATTACGCGCATTTCTGAAGTTCGCCTCACACCACGATCTATCAGCCCTGCAAACCATAGAACAGGCCTTGGCCATACCGATGAAACGCTTCGAGCTACCTTTACCTGAATTCCTCTCGCGGGAAGAAATGCTCGCCATCATCGGCGATCCCGGCTTAACGTGGATCAGTCGGCGTGACCATTTATTGCTGGGGTTACTTTACAACACCGGCGCGCGGGTATCGGAAATCATCCACGTCAAGGTAGTAGATGTTGTGTTGGAGGGCACAGCTTGTGTCCACTTGCATGGCAAAGGCCGAAAGCAACGGGTGGTGCCGTTATGGAAATCGACGGTGAAGGAAATCCGGGCATGGTTACGCTTGAATCCAGCGTTGGGAAACGACTCTGCGTTGCTGCCCAATCGCGATGGTCAACCGATGACCCGAAACAATGTCACTCAGCGTCTTAGCCTGGCGGTAATCAAGGCTTCCAAAACCGTCAACAGCTTATTGGGGCATCATGTTTCGCCACACTGCATTCGGCATTCAACGGCGATGCATTTATTGCAATCCGGTGTCGACATCAGTGTGATCGCTCTGTGGTTGGGTCACGAAAGCCCGAAAACGACCTACCAGTATGTCGAAGCCGATTTGGCCATGAAGGATCAGGCCCTCGCCAAACTTCAGGAACCCGGCATGAAACCGCTTCGCTACAGCGCTCCGGACTCTTTGCTTCAGTTCTTGAAATCGCTGTAATTATGTGAAGCTCGCGGGCGAGATAGGGGCTTCCAAGCCAGATCGCATCTCGCTCGCGACAACATCACTATACATAAAAGGAAACTTCACATAATGGCCGTTATGCAAAGCTTTGCATAACGGCCAATACCAGGCAATCAACAATTTTAGGACAATGGCGACTAGGGAGCCGGAAACAGCCATTTGTTATTAATTTCGAATTTCCTATATCATCCTCGCCAACCCATAACCCATCTTGATTAAAAACAGTGATATCGAACTACACTGTTAACATTCCCTGCGACCAAAACGTGAAATCAGGCCGCAGTCATTTGGACACTCGAAGCCAGAACTACCTTCGATATACTTCTTCACAAGCCGACCAATTGTTGCCACCATTTCGCTATCTGTACTGACGAAACCAATAGGAAAAGAAACCGGAAAAGATTCCGGGAGCGACATGTGATAGATGACAACAGCCAATTCACCCTCGAAGTGTAAAACTTCGACATTGCCGCCAAGGAAGCCTTCAGTTAATCCATGTGCCGCATCGAGATAGGGATCAAGTTCATGTTTCCATTGCCGTGCAGACCTTAAGTCATCTTGTCCAGAAACCGGTAGATAAATTCGAGGTGTGTAGAGATGCTTGTTTTTTGTACTTGCCTTGGTGAGAAAGTCACTAAGTGATGAGGTAAAACGACTGCTCTTACCCCAAAAAGGGTCGCTCGGAGCTAGCCAAACAAACTGATCTTGTCCTGTGTCAGCCTTTTTCTCAATTCGAGACACAAGAATCGGAGCAAGATATTTTTGAAGAATCCCCCAATTCTCACTTGAATATATCGGACCAAGGAATGTGGTTCGCCTTAAGTGACTGTTTTCTTCAAGACGTTTAAGATCATCCCAGAATGAGAAATTAATACAATTTGTCTTTGATTCAAACAATTTCAGTGTATCGCTATCACCGACATCGAGCATTGCCTTCGCAATATCTATTGCGTTATTAGGCCTCGATAGATGATCGAGCTCGAATGTAATTCGCTCGTGCACGTAGTCTGAGTTGTTAAGAGCTTCGAAATCCTCACGTTCTACACTCCTACCATCCTGGTCAGCCTGAAATTTGACAGTTAGCCGGAATGGCATTTGACGCAGCTTGTTTACAGAATTTACGGTATATACGCTTGGAGAGTCCTTTTCGTCCAGGATAAGGGATTTTGGAAGAAAACCCTTGTGCAAAATCTCCTGAAATTGGCGCTGAAAATGCTTTTCTACTAGAGCTTCACTCTGAGATGCGTTTTCATCATCAACCCTGATAGAGACCCCCGATTTCCATTTGTCAGAAGCGATATCTTTGCCAAGACAGCTAAATGTCGCCAAGTCAAAAGAAAGGCAGGCTCCGATGTCCCGCAAAAGAGATAGCCGCGGAATTTCGCCTATTTCAGTGAAATAACCACTGGACTTCTCAGTTAGCATCAGGCGATCGGTGCCCGAAAGCGTTAGTTCTCCGCGCTCAACCAGATCAGTGATCGCTTCGTCTGCCTCTCTGCGACTCAAGCCAAAAAAAGTTGCAATCTGTGATTTTGTCATCGGCGCCAAATGGATAAGCCTAAGAACAAACTCACGAATGAAGGGCAACCCCTTTTGAGTAATGTACGAGAAATTGATATTGAATCGTTGCGCTGGCAACAGGAAATCAATCTCGTGATATGTCGTATTGTTTTCTAACATAACCGCCTTATCAACCATTCAACACAGACATGAATTTATACCCCGCTTCCTCACCCATATCCTTCATGTAGCTCACCACTAACCCAAGTGGCTTATCTTTGTTATGCTTATTCCACATATCGACATTTCCGATTATCAACAATCTATCCATTGCTCGTGACATTGCTACATTTATTCTATTAGGCGCTTTCAAGAAACCTGGAGTCCAAGACTTATCCGAACGGGTAAGGCTTAATATGATGATTCTGTTTTCTTTTCCCTGATAGCTATCAACTGTGCCGATTTTTACCAATTCCTTAAAGCCTTCGCTCCATATTTCCTGATTGAATTTCTGACGTATCAGTTTCTTCTGCTCCGCATACATACAGATTACGCCGATAAGCGCATCATCGTTATCCTTAAGCTGAGATAATTCCTTCAAGAATCGATCGTTATGGGAAATCTGCTTTAGTATCTCGATAACTTGCTCTGCCTCGAATCGATTATAAATGCTGACGCCACGATCATCCTGGTGATGGGCACGCCTTCCATATGGTGAAGTATCAAGCCACGTTACAGGTGATTTGAGGGCCTTCGGCGCATTCATGTAGATATCAGGAATTGCTCGATGGCCGTTGCTCAACTTCCCTTTATAGAATGTATTTGAAACGAGATTTCCGATAGGCGGCGCCATGCGGTATTGGGTTAGCAATGCAGCGCTAGCTTGGATGCCATATTCCGAGTTGAATGCACGAGCAAAATCACTACAAAGAATGACATCAAGCTCGGTGCGGTCATTGTTGATACCTAGACGTCTAGCAAGGGCTGCCTTATGGGCGTCGGAATAAAGAGGAGGTAACTGAAGGTGGTCTCCGACCAATAGAACTCGCTTGGCAGACTGCATGGCAATAGCAAGTTCGCTTGATATAGAGCGAGCAGCCTCGTCTATAATAACGAAGTCATAGATATTGTCATGAATGCCTATATGCCCCTGTCCAATGCCAACACAAGTACCCATTACCAGCTGCCTTGAGCGGGCATAAAACTCGTCGCAGTTCACCCTTTCACCGGAAAGTGCGTCTTGAATATCACGAGAAATCCTGGCTAAAGCTCGTACCCTCAGCACTTCGTTTGGTCTAACCCCATACTCAGTACAGAGATTGGACAGCATGATTTCCTTCGCTTCGGAAATTCTGGATTCCGTTGACAAGGACACTCCATAATCTGCGGAAAGCTTTGAACGAATTGACCCATCCAGTTCAATTGCTATTGATTTAAGGGATTTTAAGTCACTCTTGTCATCAACGTCTGCAATCTGCGAGAGCAATGTCTCAAGATGGTCAATCTGCTTAAATAGTTTCAACTCAGCATCGACAACTTTGGATATGAATTCGGCTTCAAGTCCAAGGGCGTCTGCCAATGCTGTAACTCGATAGCGATATTCCGCATTGAACAATTCACGTTTTTCAGCGGTGATCGCGTGAGAATAGACGTCTTTCAGCCCTTGAGAGACGGCACCCTCTCGGTTGCTGAACCTAACGACTTCCAATGGTGTCCCAAGCCTGGCGCAGTGCTTTCTGATTCGTTCAGCTGCAGTATTGACTGCCTCGTGAGACTGGCTCACTAAAAGAATCCGCTTTACGTCAAGCTTCTCGATAAGGAAATGAACGAATGCTGCAATGAATTCGGTTTTACCTGTTCCTGGCGGCCCCTGCAAAAGGGACAGAGGCCCGAAATTCAAGAGCTTTGAAAAAGCCTCACGCTGCTGTTCATTCAGACTTATCTTGTTCCCATGCTGGTCGTCTCGGTCATATCGAGCAAAGTCCTCGTTACTGACAGTAATTTTGTAGTGAGTTGCGTTTTTTATGCATGTCGGGTCGAAAAGATCCAGCAGTTCTGGTAAGACACCTTCTCTGTCCAAAAGCCTTTCAAGGGCAGCTTTGCGCTTTCGATAAGATGCTCGATCCTGTTTGGTTCGGAAGAAAACAATATCTCCATCCTTGAGACCATAAGCTGCAGTCCGCACTCTGGTCAGACGAACTTCATTCAAAGCAGATTTTTTTAGAGAAACCTCACCGATATATCGTTCGCCGCCATCCGGATCGACCAACAGAGCCTCGACCTCATCCGTTCTTGCAAATGTCTCCAGAGGGTCAGCATCAGCCTCGTAAGGAAGGATAAGTTCCGAATCAGCATCAGAGGGAGGCATAGCCCCGCCATTCAATTCAACGTGCGGACTTGATTCTGTCTCCGTATCCAAAATGGCTTGCCACAACGCCTGAGTGGAAATTTCAATAGCCACTTCCGAACGCTCTTCGTTGCCTGAGTGTTCCGACTTTTCAAATACTTCTTTGAGTTGAAGGCTCAACTCCAAGTCGTTTGGTTCAGACGGCAATTCATCGTATGGCTCAATCGCGCGATTGAATGCCTCATCGTTGCGAAGGAGTTCTGACAATTCTGATAGCTGAGAAGGGCGACCAGACTTGATCCTGATGCCTGTTTTAATTTCAAATTGGCTCTCCTCGACATCCCGGTAACTGACTGAGGAACGAGCCCGAGGAGCCATCCCAGAAACAAAGCAGCGCTGATCCTTGTTGTAAAACGCTGTGAATGCCCCCCCGATTCCCGCGAAGGTTACCTTCAACTCACTCGAATCCTTCTTGCCGGGTTCAACCTTGACAAAAAGATGACCGTTGTCGGGCAAGATCGTAATGGGCTCGTTGATATTGCCCAAAAAGATATCAACAAATGTATGAATATTTTCTCCAGGAGCATGAGTTAATGCTTTTTTGAAGCGCCCGAGGTCTCTAAACCCGAATTCAATATCATCAAGTTCAGTTCTAACGGCTTCCGATAGTTTTGGATAGTCCCTGGAGTCTTCGCCCCATGTCATTCCAAGCAAATCAGAGGACATCCGGAGAACAGCAAAAATGTCCCGTTGGAATGGTGTACAGCTGTCAATATTCTCCGGACTATATCGATGATTTTTTGCTTCCTCCAACAGTGGCGAGAAATCAGGAATGTCTATCAGATAAACATTCCTGTCCTCGCTACCTATCATTACATTACCGGGATGAATGTCCCCGTGAGATATTCCAAGGCTATGAAGATGCTCAACAGCCGCAACCAGCTTTTCGATTACATCTTTTTTCTCATTATCAGCAATAACGGCTTCTGACCAATTGATACCGTCAACAATATCTGTAACCAGATACATGCTTCCGGATTTTGACGCTAAGCCATAGTCCAAGATTCTTGGCAGATATGTCGGATTCACCGCAGATAACTTATCTATTCGTTTAAGGAATGACAGAGCCTGGAAATTGCTTATAGGGGAAGCTCCTTCTCCTCCAACATTTAGCCAAGCTTTAATAAATCTGCCACTCGATCGATATACCTCCTTGTCGGAGGTTTCAACTAGAAAGTCATTATCTTCTCGATATTGTCGCGAGTGGTTAATCGGATGACGATAAGTATCAAGCTCTGAATCATCGAACGTTGGAATTATTTCTCCATGTGGCTCCGCACGTTTTAGCTCATCAAAGAACTCAGAAGCATCCTTGAACTTTGGTGTAACCGCTTCGAGGAGGATTCCTGCATACCATTCATTACTTGAAAGCATATCGTCCTGAATATTTCTCAAACTTCTCTGGGACATGCGTTGACCAGTAAGCAGATGCCATGACACTAAACCAAGTGCATGTACGTCTTGCTGGAATGGAGTAAGATTCGAGTTTTCGACCATTTCCTTGACTTCTACCGCTCCCACCGATAGGCAATTCCGATAATCGCCTACAGTACCGATTGGCTGGTGGTAAGCAGAGATGAAGTTCGACAGCGCAACTTCTTTTGATGGCGATAGCCAAAGGCTGTGATCTGCAATATCACGGTGAGCAATCTTGATTTCGTGTAAATCGCCAAACTTCGCAATAAGAAGTTTGGTTATGTTCAATCGATCAGACTCAGAGAATGACTGGCCATATTTACCCACGAACTCATTGAACCTGACATGCCCAGGCGGAAGTTCATAGACTTCACTGTATTCTGCCGTAATCTCATCTTTCTCGAAACTGGTGAGAGACCTCAGACAGTGGTTATATAAATCTCTGTTCTGATGGTTGATAAACTGCAATACTTCGCGTTCACGAGAGACAATTTCAGCTCTTCCTTCCGGCGTAAACCCTTTATTTCCTTCTACCTTTCTGAAGTTCCATAGACGTAGAAGTGCTTCGGTATTTTTGGAAATTTCAGAGCTTGCCAGATACTCCTTATAAACCTGTTTCGGATGTTCGAATATCTCGCACTTTGCAGTATAACCACCTATCCTTAAAGACTTAGGCGCTGTCTGAGGCCCCAATAAAAGGTTATCGAAAATTGCAAAGTCCTGATTAAGAACTTGTGCTTTCGGATGGGGGCGAAAATGTCCATTGAATTTTCCCCTATCCGCAAACCTGAGAAACTCTTTCAAGGATAATGTGTGCCGAAGTTGCTCTTCCGGAAGTTGACTAAAATCGGCATTCCCTGTCATGACAACAAAGAAGTCGACTGGCGGTGTAAAACCCTTGTTCGTGAATCGGTGTGTAAATTTTTTTAGCTTGCTATCGAGTGTGAATTTCTTGGTTCTCGTAACGCTCACAGGGGAGCGTCCCATATTCTTGTCACCCTTGAACCAAAGGTCCCCATTTGCAGTTATTGGCTCGTAGTTCCAGTCCTTTAACTCAACGATGATGACGTTACAATGCGTAACGATTATAAAATCAAATTCCCCTTCTTTACCCTTGGCATCAACAAAACGAAATCCTGCATAGCCTTTCCAAGGGAACATCCCATTATGCCCGACCTTAGTTTGTAACTGGTCTCGCAAGGAGCCTCCTCTGGCATTTGTCTTGATGTCAGGTAGATTATCCGAAAAAACTCCCTTAATTTTATTGATTGCCTCAAGCTCGTGCTCTTGTAGACCGCCGTCCCAAATTTCAATGTCCAAATGATTCCTGCCTGGATAAGTTTTTTCTTTGGTTGCGTGCTTAACCCGTGTCATTGGGAGGGGCCGCGCATAATGAGCTATAAGTCTACCCTACTCTATCGTCCAATGTCATTATCATCCGTTAGCTCTCTGCCTCTCAAACCCGACATCACCTTTAGAGTAAACGGATCGGAATCAATGACCTAGTTTGCAATTGAAATAGATGAGATTTTTCAATCAGAATGGGTGACATGGTTGAACTAAGTGTAAGCCTCTGATTATGGGTTATTTTGTTTGATATTGAACAAATGGCTTGCCGTTGAACGACAGCTCACTGTTCTTCTTAATTAGCATAAAAATCCTTCAGTGTCTAGGATGGGTCGGACTTAGGCAGTCAATAGCAAATACAGTTGAGACTAATTTTGGCAATTGCCATATTAAGCCCAGAGTTTTTACAAATTATTAATGGTATTGCAAAGTTAAACACGATGATCGAGTTCTGTGAAATTTGATTGTTTAGTTAGAGAGTTTTGCTCATATTTAGACATAATTTCCATAGTTCAATCAAATATTGCACGTCTGGTTTTGCTCTATGTCGGCTTCCAATCTGTTTCCTCGCCGCTAGCTTTAAATGTTCATATAGTGTCCAGCGCTTCTTCTCGTCGTATTCTATGTTCATTAATAGTGGCAACATCACCGAATCGGAATGAGTAATTCTAAATTGAGCGTAACCAAGTAATGAGCCTGCTCCATAAAGAACATCAACCCAGTTTTCATCAAAGACCCCGCCGTCAGCGTATATGATTTCACCTGGTTTAATTGATTGACTCATGCGATTACATAGCCAGTTAGGGGATATGCCTTCTTCTCTGCATTGTTTACGGGTTATGCCGTGGATTTGTTGGGCGTTATAATCCCAGTCAATCCATTCATCAACCAAGTATGGATTAATCAAATAGCTTTCGATATTGCCCTGGTGATCAGACCAAGCAATCTCGATAGGATAGCTGTCCATGCCGAGTGAACTGGCCTCAATATCAAGGAATCTAGGTAACTGCATCATCATGTTACTTTCTAATTTGTCATGAATTTTTACTATCTGATAGCCAACAATTGACGCCGACTCATCATTTCAACATTCAATACAATCGCTTGCAATTGCTCTTGCAATAGATACATATGGAGGAGGTTGTAGGGTAAAGAAGAGGATTTATAAGTTATATAAGTTTAGTGATTAACGACTAGTTCGGTTATATTCACTCTTTTTGTTTAAATACATATCGTTTTTTCGTCATCAAAAAGCCTAGAAATAGGAAAAGTCGGGTACCCGCGTGGGTTGCTGACAATCCGAACCCCCGCAACCTGATAATCAACTGGCTCATGGATGTGTCCGTGGCACCAAAGATCAATTTTATCGGCATTGTTCGTAATGAATGTCTCCAGATTTGATGCGTAAGCATAGTTATTATCGAGTCTTGAATGCATGGATGGGGCATGGTGAGTAACAATGACCGTCTTTCCTTGATGCTGCTTATTCAGCTGCTGCCCCAACCAATCCATCGCATCCAGGTGCAACAAGTAAGCAACAGTCGGGGAAAAAAATTCAGGGCCAAAGCCAAAATCAATGTTGGAGGTCATTAGACTCAGTGCCTTTTTTCTATTCTCTTGATTTCCCCACCAGTTCTTGCATTTGATGTATTCATAGTCACACATATTGCGTGCTGCTTGTGCGATTGCTTCGTGCGAATAATTATTGAAATTAGTCCACAATGTCGTACCGAGAAACCGGACTTCATTAATAGTTACAGAGTCTTTGTCAAGGAAATGAATACCTAATTCATTTGCTTTCAAGCGCATGTCATTAATGATAGCTATGTCTGAATCGTAATATTCGTGATTGCCCGGAACATAAATAATCTCCTTATTTGAAAAGCGATTCCTAGCCCATACCAAGCCATTACTCCACTCTCCTATGTCGCCCGCTAGCACAATCACATCAGCATCTTCAGGGTAATTGAATTTTAAACTTTGATCGTCAAAATTGGGTTCGACACTACCAGGAACGTGTTCGGTATGTATGTCACTTATTAAAAATATCTTCATAGTTCTATTCATTGGGCATGTCCTTTTTTGTTTTGAGCATTGTTGATGTTTTTTACATCCACTCATGCTCTATATTTCAAGAAAAATACACAGGAACACTCTGATATATAGTTGCCTCACTATTTACTTTTTCTCTAGCGAACTAAATGGGCGGCTACGGGGTGAATCAAGTTTTTGCGGATGAGTCTTGATCCCTAAAGAGCGCACTTATAATGTACACAATAAGAAGTGCCAGTGCAATTAATATTATTCAATTAGAATAAAAAATTAATTCGTTATGATTTAAGTTTATTCGAATAGAGTAATATTGGCTATTTTAACTTATCGAGATTGTATGCAGCAGCTTGAAATGGTTACATTCCTCCTCGAAGCATTTATGGCTAGTTGCACATGCTCTGCGAGATAAGAGTCGAATAGTTAGTAGTTGTTAGAAGCTAGAGGCAAGGTTAGATTTTCACAGAGCGCCGCGTTGCGTAGTGCTTTGAGAAGACAATAGATGTTACGTAATCGCATCGAGTCATTGGGAGCAATTGCACTATCCTCTTACTAGGTAGGGATTGAGTGACACTCAGTAAGTAGAAGTGGCGAACAATCTTGACAAGCTTGATCTGAGCCAAGAAGGGGCGCCGGTGTATTATGATCAGCACGTCTTGGTTGAAAGTGATCCATAGTTATGTGCAATCAAGCCCTGTTACAAGCGATTAATTCACATCAAATGACAAATAACTAAAAAAGAACAGCAACCGTACTTAAGTGCAATAAGTCGTTTTTATTCTGTTCGAAATGGCATTATGGTTTCTGCTGCAGCGCCAACACGGCTGTTTCCAGATCATTTATGCGTTTTTTATCGGACATAAACTGTAAGGCTTCCTGCCTCTGTTCAACGCTTAGTTCATCGAACAACTCGATAAGTTTTTCATGCTCAGAGTTAAGCATTTCTGTGCCTTGCCCTGATCCATCACAAAACATGCTTCCGTCGCCGGCTAACAGCCAATTAAGTGAAATATGATTTTCAATGGCGAATAATACACAAATTGAATAAGGCACGGAGTTACGTGTCCTCCAATTGCCTAATGTGGCTCTATTTATACCAAACTTCCGAGATAATGCACTATCAGACTTTACACCTACCGCTTGCTGCAAACGATCTAAGACAGAATTAGCTGAATATTTATTCATTTTGAAGATTATTGGCTTGCAATTTATAGGAGATATGAGTAATATTTTATTCGTATTGAATGCGTATATTAACAAAATGATTCAAAATAGAACAAAATAATTTCTTACCATTCATTCTTTATTGAGCATCTACTAATTAGGAGAAACCGCAATACATGTACACTCATGAAAAAAACATTGCACTAAAGCGGTATCTTAAAATAAAAGCAGCTTCATTAGCTGGGCTATCTACCGATGCTTGCGAGTTAGACCAAGTTTCTAATGTGGTTGAGATTTTCGACACTAATAAAATGAATGACATGCTCGAATTGCATAGCAATAAAAGCAATTTATACCGTAATCACCAGCGCTTTATGAGTTATTTAGGGGATACCGATGGTTTTCTACCTATGGCTACGATACCTCGCTCAATTGTTGAAAAGCTTGACGAGTTACAGCTTAGTTTTCCAAATTTTGTCGATGTCATTAGTCACTACCGTGAACAGATCGCTTTATCGCAGTTGACAGCAGAAGAATTTTTTTCAGCTACCCCGCTGTTAATCAGTGGCCCGCCAGGCGTTGGAAAAACAGCATTTTGCAGGGCTCTGGCCCATATCATGCAAACTCATTTTGAGTGGATTGGTATGTCAGGTGTGACAGCTGGTTTTGTACTGGGTGGGATGTCAAGTAATTGGGCGGATGGAAAACCGGGGAAGATCGTCGAAAGCTTGGCAAGAGGAAAAATATCCAACCCATTGATTCTTATAGATGAAATAGACAAGATAGGGGGTGACAATCGGTATGACCCATTAGGGAGTCTTTATCAATTACTGGAGAAAGATACAGCAGCAAATTTTATTGATGAGGGCTTGGAAATGCCCGTCAATTGTGCCCATATCGTTTGGGTAGCTACTGCGAATGAGTTAATGCGGATTCCGGAGCCTATACTCTCACGTTTTGCAGTGTTAGAAGTACGGCAGCCCGATCGCTCGCAAATGGGAAAAGTTCTTCAGTCAATTTACAGTAAAGTACTAAAGGAGCATTGCTGGGGGAGTAAATTTACAGAACAGTTAAATGAAAACGTGATTGATAAAGTCATATCGAGTGGATTGGCGCCCAGGCTCATCCAAAGAGAGTTGATTAGTGCGTGTGGACGGGCAGCGCTAACAAAGCACAAAGCAAATAGAGACTGCAGTTATTATGAGCTGGCTCCAGATGATTTTCAGCCTCGTTCAGCCGGAGCACAAGAATATAAGATAGGATTTGTGCAGTAGTTTTTCCTTCGTTGCATTAAAAAGGATGGATAGCGTTTGTGACTACACCAAACTGATCCCCACCATCAAAAACGAACAGATCAAGATGCAGCGAGTGTTTGTTGAAAATCGGCTTCGTAATCTATCGGGCTTTGTAAGCCGCTGGCAGAATGTAGCATAACGACCCACCAGCGATGACGCATATAAATTAAATCATCTTCAAGCCCAAGAATTTGCAATATGCTCCTTAGCGGATTTTATGAAATCTGCTTTTTCCTGGGTTGTGAATGGGTCAGCAGATAAAGAAGGGAAAAGTAAGTGAAGCGCATATTCAGCGTTATAACCCATCAGCGAGGGTAATTCATTTGCGCTCTTATAATGCAAGCTTGTGGCTTCTTGTGGCACATCATCTAGTGAATAGAAATCTTCCTCTCCACTGTCTGAAAATAAATATCCGCCCTCATAAGAAATGCTTATGTAATCTGGATCATCTAGATCAGGTCCATGAATTGTATAAAAACCAAAATAATTATCTTCAGCGCGAAAGAAAATGCCAATAAAGGAGTCTTCCGGATTTTTTGATTGTTTAATAAATGCAATTACTTCTTCATACGTCATGAATGATCCTTTAAATTATTAACAAGGTTCAGATATTTTACTGACCGATAGCACCATAATGGCTTTTGTTTATTTACCATGGTTCACTTAGCGCATTAATAATGTCCCGTCTCGAAAGCACAGTAGCACAGCGTTCCCATAGATTAGCTTCAGGATCAATCGTGCTACGGTACTTTACAGAAAAGGCATCCGCTGCTAGTTCGCGTTCGTGGATATATACATCCATTCTTTCTTTTAGTTCTTCTTCGCCGTCAATCCACTCATCATCAATGGTATCGGGCAGGCTACCAAAAATATCATAGGTATCCTTAAGTCGCTCAGACAGGACGTTATAGACTTTTTCATCTTGGGTTTCGCTATAGACCAAATTAAGCATATCAACAAATTTACGAGCCTGACCAAATCGTTTGATACGCCCCAACCGTTGTTCCAATCGGGAAGGATTCCAGGGAAGGTCTATATTGATCAACGTTCCTAACGTTTGCAGGTTAAGACCTTCACAGGCCGCATCGGTAGCTACGACCAACCGAATTTCTCGGGTACGGACAGCGGACTTGATGACTTCTCGATCCACCGTATTGAACTGCTCCCCTTTGAATAAACCGCTTTTTCCGGCTCCCGCATAAACAGCTACAACTTCCCCAGCAAAGGCTTTTGCCAGTTCTTTAGCAATCCATTCAGTTGTATCAAAATACTGGCTAAAAATGATGCAACCATGTTCAAGCCAGGTTTTTCCTTCGGTACGGAATTCAGTAAGAAACCATTTTACCGTATCAAGTTTGGAGTCAACCGCTTCGGGACGGGACAGCTGGGTTACAATTTCACGAAGGCAAGCCGCCTCAGCAGGTGTCATCTCTGAGAGAATGTGTTCCACTTCGTCACTGTTATCATCATCTTCGTTAAAGTCTATATGCTGTAACATTTTTTGAGCTGTTTTCCGGCCTGACGCAAAGCTGGAACAAATGCGTTGAAGCATCAGCGATTTCATAAATCCGCCTGCTTTGGTGCGGGCATTTAGTAATTTGCTAAATTCCTCGGCTTTTTCGTAAGCAACCTCAAAAGGGGTATTAGTTGGAATGCCAAGTCCAACAAATCGAGATTGATAGAGGTAACTTTTTTTTAAGATCGGATGGGTATTAACGCCCACTTTTTCCAGCAAGCCATCATCTTCAAGCTGTTTTCTCTTCCGAAGTACCGTATGCCTGAGGACGGGATTACTCAACCGAAAAAAGTCAGGATCAAGACACTCTGAAAGCCACATGCTCTGCACTAGATAATCAAGGTCGTCGAAACGCTGAGAACAGATAAAATCTTTTGGATTGATACTCAGGTGGTCGCGTATATTTTGAACCGTATGATGTTCATTACCTGGAGGAAGCGGATTATTAAGCCAATCCCAAACTTCTGCTTCGCTGGAAGGTCTTGTATTGCCTGTTACCATTGGAATTGC
>Ga0208882_1000358_pt1 | contig 20959 bp, 21 predicted proteins | sample LakWasMet14_LOW5_2_FD_183862 | JGI IMG/M metagenome (GOLD analysis project Ga0208882, IMG submission 183862) | Freshwater sediment methanotrophic microbial communities from Lake Washington under simulated oxygen tension - Sediment Metagenome... | ecosystem: Environmental > Aquatic > Freshwater >...
GGGCCCGATTCATCGTTCCCTCTCAGTCGACCAAGCCCTTGCCCCCGCTCCGCGGGGGTGAGGGCGCGCGGCAGCGCGGTGAGGGGGCCGACGGCGGCGTACCAAGTCCGTTGGACGAACGCTCTAGAACCACCGGGTGATCCAGAGCTCGCCGGTGCCCGCGTCGCGCGTGCGCAGCGGGGCGTAGTCGTCGAACTGCTGATGGATCCACGCGCCCCGGAGCCCGAGCTCCCAGCTCGGCGGCGCGGGCCACGCGGGCCAGTTGAAGCGCACCGTCGCCTGCGGCCAGAGCGTCGCCATGCCCCCGAGGAGCCGGTCGCGGGTGCGCCACTCGGTGACCGTCGCATACCGCCCCTGGTAAAAATCCGCCCCGCGCTGCAGGGCCGCGCGCGCCCGCAGCTCGACCATCGCCCAGGGCGCGGGCTCCCAGCGGAGGCCGACCTCGCCGACGTGGGCCACCAGGCCCCAGGTGTCGGTGGTGAGCCCGTACTCCGCCAGCACCGCGAGCGTAGGGCGCAGCGAGTGCTGGAGCCGCACCGTCGCCGCGCCTCGCACCCGCAGCTCGGGGACCCGCTCTGCAAACCACTGGTCGCCCACCGGAACGTAGCGGTAGACCGAGGACTGCAGCCCCGAGAGCACGTCGGCCTGGAGGCCCACCCGCAGCAGGGTGCGACGGTCGATCACCCGGGTGAGCGATGCCGCGGCGACGCCGGAGCCCAGGGTCGCGCGCTCGGGCAGCGTCCAGCCGGGGCCCACGCGGTCCCAGCGGCCGCGCAGCTCCAGGTGGAGCGCCGTGTCGCGGGACTCGCTCTCCCGGTCGAGGGTGAGGCTCACCCCGTCGGAGAGGTAGTCGGGCTCCCTGGAGTCGCGGCCCGTGGCGCCCACGGTGGTGCGCTCGTCGAGGGCGACCTGCACCCCGGCGCTCGTCTCGTGCCTGCGCTCCAGCACCCGAGAGGCGCTCGCCACCACGTCGACCGAGGCCGCGGAGATGATGTCCAGCCCGTACCCGGCGCTCGCCGTCACCCTCCGAGAGAGCGGGACCCGCGCTCGGAGCGAAGGGTTCCACACCGACACCCGGTCGTTGTCGGCGTAGTAGCCGCCGTGAAGGGAGAGCTCGGCCCGCGCCGGGCGCTGCGGGGCCCGACCGCAGCCGCACGCCAGCGCCAGCGCGACCAGCGACCTCAGTTGCATCCGCAGCCTCCGCCGCCCGCTCCGGCCGCGGCCACGTCGCCGCTGCGCACCGCGCGCACGTGCGCCTCGAAGGAGGCCGACGAGGCGGGGCCGTCCATCTCCATGCAGCGGCGGGAGAGGCGCTCCCGCTGCCACGGGCGCACGGTGACGCAGCCCTGAGAGATGAGCGCCAGCAGCAGCCACACGAGCCTCATGGGATGGCCCCGGTGCGGATCCAGGCGAGGAGCGTGGCGTGCTCGTCGTCCGAGGCGGAGAAGACCTGACCACCCAGGTGGGGCACCTGGTGGAGGGGCTTGGTCACCAGTAGGCTCTCGGCGGCGGAGGGCGCCTCGACGACGAAGGCCGCGGCGGAGCGCTCGTTGGCGGCGAGCTCGTCGGCCGTGATGGGCTCGTCGCGGTGCACCCGGCGGGGGTCGCTGCGAAAGAAGCCCGGGGCGTACACCCGCAGCCGCCGGCGATCGCTGCCGTGGCAGGCGGGGCTCGCGCAGCGCGCCGCGAGCACGGGCTGCACCCTCGACGCGAACATCGCGAGGTCGAGCGAAGGGGGCTCGACCGGGGCGTTGCCCACGCACCCCAGCAGGAGCGAGAGGCACGCGGCGCGGCGGATCACTGCGCCTCCAGGAAGGCCACGAGGTCGTCGATCTGCGAGGGGGAGAGCTGCGAGGTGGCGCCGTGGGTGTCGGGCACGCCGTCGGTCTCGTTGTAGCCTCGCTCTCCCTCGCGCAGCGCGGTGTGCCCTGGAGGGAGCAGCACCTCGCGCAGCGAGCGGGCGCGGCCGTCGTGGAGGAAGCGCCGGGCGTGCGCCCAGATGCCGCGCACCGTGGTCACGCCGAACTCGATGGTGCGAGCGCCCTGGGTGGTGTCTGGGAAGGTGCGGCGGAAGCCGTCGTTGACCAGGTCGAGGTTGCGCCCGTCCGCCGAGCGCTGCGGGGAGATCACCGGGCCGAAGTGCAGGCGCGCGCCGAGGCGCTCGGAGACCGAGGCGGCGAGCCCGGGGCCGTCGTGGCAGCCGGCGCAGCCGACCTGCACCGAGCGGAAGAGCGCGGCCCCCCGGCGCACCGAGGCCGTGTCGCCGGGGTTGGGGTTGGGCAGCAGCCGGGAGCGCTGCAGGAGCGAGAGGCCGAGCGCCCGGGTGATGCCCTGGAAGTTCAGCGGGGAGTCGAAGGCGTCGCCGATGGTGCGGGTGCGACCCAGCACCCGGCGGGAGGCCTCGACGTAGAAGGCGTTGCGGCTGGGAAGGCTGCGGGGCCACGGGCGCGTGGCGCACACGGGCGGGGGGGAGGTCTCGCAGTCGGCCGGGGCGGGGCGCTCGACGGTCCAGAGGGAGGGGTCGGTGCAGCAGAAGTTCTCCGTGCGGGCGAACTCGTTGAGCACCGGGAAGAAGTTGTTCTCGTCCATGGCGGCCTCGAAGAACCACGGGCGGGTGTCGGCGAGGCCACGGTGCGGCATGGTCATCCGAGTTCCCTCGGGCTCGATGAGCAGCGGCATGGAGAAGGCCTTGTCGGGGTCGCCGAACTCGCGGTGGCACATCACGCAGGACTGGTCGCCGTCGATGGAGAAGGGCGCCGAGGCGATGTTCACCAGCTCGCCGATCTCCTGGTCGGTGGCCGGAAAGGCCCCGCCGCGGAGGTCGCCGACGGGGACGTCCTCCCTGCGGGCGTCGGGCGACGAGAAGAGCGCGAGGGTCTCGGCGAGCGAGGCCACCACCGCCGCGCCGCCGGGTGCGCAGGCGACCGCGGTGGGGCCGTGCCCGGTGGAGCCGCGAGCGAGGGGGCGGAGCGTTCCGTCGGTTGCGCCGATGGCGAAGGTCTCGACCTCCGAGGAGCCCAGGTAGGCCACCCACAGCCGGTCGCCGCACACCGCCGCGGACTCGGGGATCGATCCCCCGATGATCCAGAGATCGGTGGAGGGGAGGAAGCGCCCGAGCGTCGGGTCGGCGGGGCTCACGTCGCGCCAGTCGCGGCAGCAGGTGGTGTCCGAGGTGTAGCGACGCACCACCGAGCCGTCGCTGGCGCGCAGCACGGCGATGTCGTTCTGCTGGTCCTGGAAATTGGCGTTCGCCGTCGAGTCGCCGGGGCGGCCGTCGTCGTCGGTGTCGGGGCCCACCAGGGGCGGGTGACCCGAGCCCGGACCCTGCGTGAGCGCGAAGAGCCACGGGCCCGCGAAGACCACGTCGTTGACCGGCGCGTGGAGGTTCACGTCGGCGACGCGGCGCCCCTCCGGGAGCGCGAAGAGGGACACCACCAGCCCGTCGAGCGCGGCCACCGCCATGCGGGCGCCGTCGGCGGAGATGGCGACGTCGCGGGGGTGCGTCCCGAGGGAGAGCACCTGGGCCCTCGCGTCGGTGACCGACCAGCGAGAGGCGCTCACGTCCAGGTCCCAGCGCACGACCTGGTCGCGCCAGCGGTTGGACACCCACGCGTGGCGTCCGTCGGGCGTGAAGGCCACGTCGGTGGCGTAGAAGTCCACCGCGACGGCGCTCACCACCCGGCGGGTCACGAGGTCGATCACGGAGGCCCGGTTCTCGTAGCGGGTGGTCACCACCGCGAAGCGACCGCCCGGATGCACGGCCACGCCCGTGGGGCTCGATCCCACGGGGATGCGACCCACGACCCGACGCGAGGCGAGGTCGACCAGGGCCACGTCCTGGCCGGGCTCGTCCTCCAGGCCCTGAAGGGTCACCAGCGCGAGGGCTCCATCGGGCGTCACCGCGACGCGCAGCGGACGATCCCGATGGGGCTGAGGGCGCCACTGCTCGTCGGCCGGTCCGAAGGACGAGGCGTAGGGGCGAAGCGCCCTGCGGCCGGGGTCGCCCACGGGCGCCGACTCCTGACACGCCATGAGCGCGAAGGAGCAGAGCGCGAGGGCGATGGGCCTCAACGGGCTCCCCCGTCGGTCGGAGAGGACACCGGCAGGCAGCGGTACTCCGAGTCCTCGATGCAGCTCGGGTCCCAGCGGACCACGCCGGTGTAGGTCGCCGAGGCGCGGTGGCGCCGGTCGTCGAGCTCGACGGAGATGGTGGCGCGGTGGCCCACGGCGGCCGCGAGCTGGATGTCGTTCGCGTACACCATCAGCGCGGGGCTCACCCACTCTCCCGAGACGCCCTCTCGGAAGGTGATGGCGTTGACCCGCTGCTCGGTGCGGTCGAAGCCCTCGATGTCGAGGCGGATGCGCCCCGGGGTGCTGGGGGGCACCGCGCCCCGGGCGACGAGCACCACGCGGGTGTAGCGGAAGCTCTGGAAGCCGACCCGCATCTCGACCCCGGCGTCGGGCTCGAAGGGCGCGTAGCCCAGCGGGTGCGGGGCGGCGATGCTGAGCTCGTAGAGCGTCGCGTCGACGGCGGCGTCCTCGGGCGCGGGCGCCGGGTCGGAGCAGCCTGCGAGGCCGACGGCCCCCAGCGCGATGAGGCGTTTCATGGGCTTACGGCTCCTCGGCGCGCCAGGTCGCGCCCGACTCGATCCATCGGACCAGGGTGCTCAGCGCCGCGGCGTCGAGCGGAGGATCGCCCCGGTGCGCCGCCGCGCCGCGCACCGAGCGGGGCGCGTCGAGCTCCTCCCCGAGGACGCGCTCGATGAGGTAGCTCCCCCGGGCGGAGGTGCCCGTCACGTCGAGGTAGCGATGACCGTGGAGCGATCCTTCGCCGAGCGAGACCAGCGACTCGTAGGCGAGGTCGTATCGGGCGCCCGGGGTGGCGACCAGCGCGAGGCCCGCGGCCCGTGTGCGGGCGTCGTGGCAGCCTCCCCCGGCGCAGGAGCGGGCGAGCATCGGGGCGACGTCGGCCTGCCAGTCGGCACGGATCGCCCCTTCGACGCGGTAGGGCTCGCGGGCCCGGTCGGGGTCGTCGTCGACGAAGCGCGCCAGCGAGCGGGAGGCCCGGGCGGTGACGTCGATGGGCTGGAAGGCGTCGATGATGCGACCCGAGCGGGCGCCGTGGCAGCCCGCGCAGCGGCCGTCGTAGGTGCCGGGAGCGACGCCCTGGCGAAGCTCCTGCCCCCCCTGGATGTCGAACCAGCGGTTGTGCTGCGTGCCCACGGCCATGCCGCGCGCGTCGAGGTACTGGAGCCGAAACGCCGTGCCCGCGGGGATGGAGGCGAAGAGGGTTCCGTCGGACTCGACCGGCACCTCGGCGAGCACCCTGGCGGGGAGGTGGGGCCCGGCTCCGCTGCGACGAAGCTCCGAGGGGAGGCCGGGGGCGGCGGGGAGCGGCGGGTCGGAGGAGCGCGGGCTCCAGGCCAGGATGCGCACGGCGCGGATGTCGTCGCGCAGCACCCTCGCGCCGTGGGGCCCTACGCGGCGGAGCATCTCCTCGATCATCGGGACGCCGCCGTGGAGGAGCTGTCCGCGGTCGCCTTGTGGCGCGGGCGCTACGCTCTGGCCGGGCACGTTGCGAAACACCGGTACGCCCTGGGTCTCGGACACACCGGGCAGGTCGACGAGGCGCTGCCTCTCCGCGATGCGCAGCGCGCCGGTGGCCGGGTCGCGATCGAGGCTGACGGCGTAGAGCCCGAAGTCAGGCGTGGCTGTTGGGTCCCGGAGCCGCACGGTGCCGTCGGCCCACGAGGCGACGAGGCGGCCGTCGGGCAGCGGGTGCGGGTCTCGCCAGGCGCCTTCGCTCTGCACCCGGCGCGCGGGTCCGGCGACGCTCTCCGGCGCGTAGGGGTCCGCGATGCCTTCGGCGTGGGAGCCGTAGGGTCCGAGGTAGCTCACCGGGGAGCGATAGGCGGGGAGCGATCCTCGGGGCACGAGTCGGCTCGGGAGCTCGATGCCCAGGTTGCGGTCGACGTGCACGAGCGCCCCGGCGGACCACACGGCGTCGCGGTCGAGCAGCAGCCCGACGTAGTTGCCGTCGGGCGTCTCCCTCATGTGCCAGGTGATGTCGTCCCCGAGGGTGATGCCGACGTGCTGGTGGTACTCGCTGTGGAGGTCGTTGGGGAAGCGATAGACCACGCCCTTGTAGCCGTCGCCCAGGCGACGGATGGCGGTGAAGGCCACCGAGCCGCTGGTCTCGTGCCCCTGGCGGAAGAAGGTCGTCGCCAGCTCCGGGCTCGGGGTGAAGGTGCGGCGGGTGAGCGAGCCGTCGCGCTCGAGGACGTAGAGGTCGGTGTCGTAGCCGTCGGCGTGCTCGGCGAGCATGGCAGCGCGCGTCGAGGCGAACCACAGCCGCCCGTCGGGCGCGTACGCGGGCCAGCGGTCGGCGGACCATCGCCCATCGGGCAGCCTCGCTCCCTGGGTGACCGCGCGCGCGGCGCCGGTGCGGAGGTCGAGCTCCCAGATCACCCTCGGCGCATCGACGCCCACGCGCATCGAGAAGGCCAGGCGGGTGCCGGTGTCATCCACCGCGGGGTCGCGCAGGTCGGCGGGCGAGGGGTGAAGCGCCGCGGTGAGGTTGCGCACGGCCCCGCCGGGCTCTGGCGGCGAGAGCAGGTACACGTCGCTGCCGGGGACGAAGTCGTCGTGCTCGACCACCCTCGCCGGTCCCACGGGACCGCCCACGAAGGCGATTCCCGAGAGCCCTCCGTCGCCCTCGCCGGTGCGCAGCCGACGCTCGAGGCGCGCCCACGCCACGATGGCGGCGGGCAGCGGGTCGGAGAGCGTCGAGGGGAAGGCGCTGAGCCCGTTGCCACCCCGGTGAGGCAGGGCGGTCGCCACGTCTCTCAACGGTTTTCTCGCCAGCCGGGAGAGCGAGGGAGAGCCTCCGAGAGAGAGGTGCACCAGGGCTTCGCGGTAGTTGGCGCGGGTGGCCGCGACCCCGAAGGTTCCGTCGACGCCCGGGTCGAAGCGCAGCGGGATCGCCGACTGCCCGCCGTGGCAGGGCGCCAGCATGCACTGCCCCTCGCCGAGGCGGCCCTGCACCTCTCTCGCGAAGTGGCGCTCTCCCTCGGTGAGCGTCGCGGGGTCGCCGTCCTCGCCGCCGCCTCGCTCGCTGGCGATCCACGCCCGGAGGGTCTGCCAGGCCGGGTCGCGGCGATCGTAGAAGCTGGGCCCGCCGGCGTGGGCGAGGCCGCCCAGCTCGGGCCGCAGGGTCTTCCTCAGCAGCGTGGAGAGCTCGGGGATCTCCGTGGTGTCGATGACCCGCTTCGCCGACGCGTAGGCCTCGTCCATGGCGTCGCTCGGGATGCGTCCGTCGGCGTCGAGGCGAAACTGCAGCCTCCGTGGCGAGACCCGACCGGGCGTGGTCTGGTGGCAGGCGCTGGTCCCGCAGCGCCTCGCGAGCAGCGGGGCGACCTCGGAGTCGAAGCGAGCGCGAGGCGAGTCGTCGCTGCACGAGCCGATGCCCGCGAGCGCGAGGAGCGCGGCGAGGACGGCCCGGCGCGCCAGGTTCACGAGCTCTCCGTCGCCTCCATGGCCACGCGCGGCTCGAAGACGGCGCTCATCGCGGGGGTCATCTCGTTGCGCATCGCCGGGTCGGTGCGGAGCATCGCGACGCCCATCTCTCTCGCCATGGCCATGGCCCGCTGCGGGGCCATGACGAAGAGCGCGGTGTCGAGGGCGTCGGCCTCGAGGGCCGTGCGGGCGAGGATGGTGACCGAGGCGGTGTGCTCCACCGGCCATCCGGTGCGGGGGTCGATGACGTGGTGGTAGCGCCTTCCTTCGTGCATGAAGGAGTGCTCGTAGTCGCCGCCGGTGGAGACCGAGGCCGCGGTGACGGAGAGCGCTCCGAGGAGGGCCTCGGGGTCTCTGGGGTGCTGCACGCCCACGCGCCAGGGACGTCCTCCGCGGGTGCCCTCGGCGAGCACCTGGCCGCCGGAGTAGAGGACGAAGTCGCGCACGCCGTCGCCCAGCAGCAGCGCTCTCATGCGGTCGAGCGCGTAGCCCTTGGCGATGCCTCCGAAGCCCATGGCCATGCCGGGGCGTCGCAGCCGGATGGTGCGGGCTGCGGGGTCCATCTCGACCGCCCTCCAGTCGACCAGCGGGAGCCTCGCCCGAACCTCCGCGGGATCGGGCGGGAGGGCCGTGGCCGAGCGGAAGTCCCAGAGCGAGCGCATGGCGGCCCAGGTCGGGTCGAAGGCTCCGTCGGAGAGGGCGGCGTAGCGGAGCGATTGTTCGGTGACGAACCAGGTGTCCTGGGAGACGCGCACGGGGTCGGCCCCTGCGGCGGCGTTGATGCGAGAGACCTCGGTGTCGGGTCGAAACTCGGAGAGCACGTCTTCGAGGCGCTGCACCTCATCGAGGGCCCGGGACGCGGCGGCGGCTGCGTGGGCCGGAGCGCCGGGAGGGAGCACCACCTGCCAGAGGGTTCCCATGGCGACGCGCTGGAGGGTGAGTCCGGTGTCGGGCGTCGGGTCTTCGGGCGGCGGGGCGCCGCGGCGTCGGGAGAGGGTGGCGGCCGCCGCGCTCCCGGCGAGGGCGAGCGGGAGGAGGAGCATGGTTCGACGGCGCATCATCGGGTCTCCCCCAGCGCGGCGAGCACGCGGGCCTCGACCTGCTGGACGTCTTCCCCCGTGAGCACCGCGGCGATCACCCCGTCGCGGCCGATGACGTAGGTGGTGGGCATCGACGAGGGTGCCCAGCGATCGGCGATCTGGTGCGAGGCGTCGTGCACCACCGGGAAGGTCGGATGGAGCTCGCGGACGAAGCGCTGGTAGTTGCTGGCCTCGTCGTCGACCGACACGCCCACCACGGTGACGCCCCGGGCCGAGTAGCGCCGGGAGAGGTCATTGAGCCTCGGAAAGGAGCGTCGGCACGGCTCGCACCAGCTCGCCCAGAAGTCCACGACCACCACGCGCCCCCGGAGGCGTTCGAGGGAGAAGCGCGGCCCCTGCAGGGTGGGCGCGTCGAGCGAGGGGGAAGGCTGCCCCGGCGACGCCGCGAGCAGCAGGGAGAAGAACAGTCCGTGAAGGGCGCGCTTCATCGTTGGCCTCACGCCATCGATGCGCCTCGCGCCAGGAGGCCGATTTGACCTCGGTCAATTGCCGGGGAGGGTTGGAGGGCCCTGCGGGTGATGGGCGATGCGGCCCCTTCGGGTCTCCGGGGGTGCTTGTGTCACGATGGGGCTCCGATGCTGGTACGCGCGCTCTCAGGGATGGTTCTGGTGGGGGTGGTGGGCTGCGGGGAGACTCCCGTTTCGACGGCGGATGCGGCGCAGCCCTCGGTCGCGCTCGACGCCGTCGCCGACGTGGTCACGGAGGACGCCGCCGACGTGGTCACGGCGGACGTCCCGGCGAAGCCCCCATGGCGCTGCGAGCGGCGGCGACCGACGCCCGTGGCGACGCCCACCCGCTGCAACGGCGCGGCCTCCCGCTGCGCGCGTCGGCTCGACCAGGTGGTGTTTCCGACGACGCACAACGCGATGTCCACCCGGGCCGACCGCTTCACGCTGCCCAACCAGGAGCGCTCGATGTCGCGCCAGCTCGGCGACGGGGTGCGGGGGCTGATGATCGACCTGCACCGCTACCAGGGCGACGCGTACCTCTGCCACGGGCCGTGCACCATCGGCCGTCGCCGCCTGGCCGAGGGCCTCTGCGACATCGGAACCTTCATCGATGAGCACCCCGAGGAGGTGGTGGTGTTGATCGTGGAGAGCTACATCGACGGGTCGGAGCTGGAGGGCGCGCTGCGCGAGGCGGGGATGCTCGAAGACCTGCACACGCAACGGGTGGGTGCTCCGTGGCCGACGCTCGGGGCGATGGTGTCCTCGGGGCGGCGGGTGGTGATCCTCGACGACCACGCCGACCCGACGCGCCCATGGGACATGGCGGTGTGGGACTTCGCCCAGGAGACGCCCTTCAGCGCAGCGACCCCCGAGGACCTCGACTGCCGCGAGAACCGCGGCCGGAGCGGGAATTCCCTCTTCATCCTCAACCACTTCCTGACGGCTCCCACCGCGCTTCCGCGGCTGGCGGACATGGTCAATCACGACCCCTTCCTGGTGGATCGGGCGAGGCGTTGTCGGCAATCGCGGGGTCGGCTGCCCAACTTCGTGACGGTGGACTTCTACGAGACCGGCGACCTCTTCGCGGCCTGCGAGGCGCTCGACGCGGAGGCCGCCGACGGGGGGATGTAAGGGTGCACTGGAAGGACATCGACGACGGCGCCTGGGAGGGGATCAGAGCAGCCGCGCTCGCGGTAGTCAGTCACCGCCTCACCCGGAGCGAAGCGGAGGGCGCGACCGCCCACGTCCTCCGTGCGCGATCTGGAAATGGCGTCCGTGGGTGAAGCCGTGCGTGGACGCTCGCCGAACGCTTCGGCTATGGTCCGCGCCGATGTCTGGAGCGAGGGGGAGGATTCGTTCATTGGCGCTCGCGGGTGCGCTCGCCCTGGCCGCGGCGACCCCTGTCGCCTCCGCCCAGACCACCGACGAAGCGCTGCGCCGTGACCTCGTCGCGCAGGCCGAGTCGGCGCGCGAGGCGGGCGACCACGCGCGGGCGCTCGACCTGGCGACGCGGGCGGCGCAGCTCCGGGCGACACCGTCACTGGGGCTGATGATCGCTCAGGAGCACGAGCAGCTCGGGCACATCGCCGACGCGCTCGATCACGCCCGGCGCTGCGCGTCGGACGCGTCCCGCGATGGCTCCCTCCGCAATCGCGAGCGCATCACCCGCAACTGCCGCGAGCTCGCGGCGGCGCTCGCCACGCAGGTCGCCCGGGTGACGGTCCGCGTGCCCCCAGCGGACGACGGCGCGTCGGTTCGCATCGGCACCCAGTCGATCCCGCCAGCGGGCTGGGGGGTGCCGATCCCGGTCGACCCCGGTGACGTCACCGTGCGCGCCAGCCACGCGGACGGACGCACCTTCGAGCAGACGATCCGCATCGCCCGCGGTGGGTCCGTCGCGATCGAAGTCGCGCTGGCGATGGCTGCGCCGACGCGCGTAGCCGCGGCACCGACGCTCTCGACAGAGGCGTCGTCGTCGCCAGTGCCGCCGCCTCCCATCGAGGCACCTCGAACGACGGCGAGCCGTAGCGTCGGAGCGGCTCCATGGGTGGTCGTGGGAGCGGGCGCCGCCTCGCTGATCGTCGCGGGTGTTCTCTGGTCGATGCGCGGCAGCGCGATCGCCGACCGCGACGCGGCCTGCGACGCCCGGGGCTGCGATCCGTCGTCCATCGACTCCAACGAGACCGCACGCAGCCTCACCCTCGGGACCAACCTCGCCATGGGCCTCGGCGCTGCGGCCATCGCGGGTGGCCTGACGTGGTTCTTCGTCGCTCGCTCCGGCCACGGAGAGGCGCGAGCGCTGCGGCCCGCGGCGTGGGTCCATCCTGGCGGCGCGGGGTTGTCGCTGGGAGGAGCACTGTGAGCGCGACGCAACGACTCGGCCTCCTTGCGACGCTGCTGCTCTCGCTGGCGGGATGCGCCAATGACGACTGGGAGTATCGACCCCGTGACGCGGGCGCACGTCCGTCCGACGCTGCACGTGTGGATGTGGTGATCCCGAGAGACGGGACCATCGGCACCGACGTGATGAGGACCGACCTCGGCCCGATCGGCACCGACGTGGTGATCGGGTCCGACGTCGGGTTCATCGACGCGGGAGTGACCGACACAGGCTCGGGGGAGGCTGACGTAGTGGCCCCCATCGATGCTGGCACTGTCGATACCGGCGTCGAGACACCCGACACCGGACTCTCTCCGACCGGGCTCACGCTCCGCGCTCACGGCATCGCCTCGACGGCTGGTGCAGGCGCCTCGGGCTCACTTCGATTGACGGAAACGGGCTTCGAGTTCAGTGGCCGCACCTGCGCGAGCTCACTCTGCCTTGCTGGGGGATTGGTTCCATGAACATCCGCAAGACGTCGGCGCTGGTGACACTCGGGCTGTGCTCGCTGGTGGGCGTGGTCGCGTATCGGGTCGGGCGCGCGAGGGCCGACGGGGTTCCGACCGCGTCGCCGCTGTACTACGGCGGGGTGCTGGATGATGGCGGGCGCCCCGTGGAGGGGATGCGCAACGTCACGATCCGCCTGTGGGACATGGCATCGGGTGGCACCGCGACGTGTACGACGGTCGCGCCGAACACGCCCTTCGCGGCGGGGCGCTTCCGAGTGGAGATGGATCCGGCGTGCGCTGCGGCCGTGCGGACGAACCCCAACCTGTGGGCCGAGGTGCTGGTGGACAGCACGACCTTCGCTCGCACCAAGCTGGGCGCAGTGCCGTATGCGCTGGAAGCGGGGCGGGCAGCGGGAGCTTCGGGGGCACTGGAGGGTCGGATCGCGGCGGTGGAGGCGCTGGCGCAGCCACGGCAGGTAGAGTCCGGTGGGGCAGGAGGCTCTGCGACCTATCAAGGTTCCGGCAGCGGGGCCACTTCTGAGATCGCGCTCTCGGGCGCAACGCTCACCTTCACACCTCGCTCGACGGGGACCTTTCTTGTGTCTGCCAACTGCGTCATTACCGGGCAAGCATCCATCTCGATCAGAACACTTTCCACACCAGCGCCGACGGGATTCCAGTCCTCGCCAGCTTCAGCCAGCCTGGCTACTGAGATAAGCAATGGACTCAGTCGAATGAGTTCAACGGTTCAAGTCGAGGCACGAGGAACATTCCGAGCTGCGACCCCATATACTCTTCAGATAATCGCCACACTGACTTCTATTCAATATAGATGCTCCCCCTGTTCTTGGTCTACGTCGGAAGTTCAGTGTGACCGCATCGTCGTCACCCAGCTCAACTGACCCGTTCCCCATGCCCAGCGCATGACCACCTCCGGCCCCACCACCCTCGTCCCCACCGATCCCTTCGCCCTCGTAGGCGTTCGCCTCGATGGCAAGTACGACGTCCACTCGGTCGTCGCCGAGGGCGGCTTCGGCGTCGTCTACCGCGGGACCCACCGCACCCTCCAGAAGCCCATCGCCATCAAGGTCCTCAAGACCCCTCCGTCCCTCCCCGACGCCTCCCGCAGGGCCTTCATCGACAAGTTCGTCTTCGAGGCCCGCACCATCGCCCGCCTCGAACACCCCGGCATCGTCCGCATCCTCGACTTCGGCGGCGGCCTCCTCCCCGCCGGCGGCGCCGCCCCCTGGATCGTCCTCGAATGGATCGACGGCCACACCCTCGACGCCGCCCTCGCCGCTCGTCGCCACCACGGCGGCCAGTCTCCCGCCGACGCCCTCGCCCTCCTGCGCCCGGTCTTCGAGGCGCTCGCGGTCGCGCACGACGAGGGCGTCGCTCACCGCGACCTGAAGCCCGCCAACGTCATGCTCGCGCGCACCCGCCAGGGCATCGAGCCCAAGCTCCTCGACTTCGGCATCGCCAAGTCGATGTCCGATGACGAGTCCGCCCCCTCCGGCGCCACCGCCACGCGCACCGAGCTCCGCGCCTACACCCCGGCCTACGCCGCCTCCGAGCAGATCGGCTCCACCCGCACCGGCCCCTGGACCGACGTGCACGCCCTCGCCCTCCTCCTCACCGAGGTGCTCACCGATCAGGCGCCCATCCGTGGTGAAGACAGCACCGCGCTCACCGTCGACGCCCTCTCCCCGCTCCGCCCCACGCCCGCGAAGTTCGGCCTCGACGTCGGCCCCTGGGAACCCATCCTCGCCCGCGCCCTCGCCCTCCGCCCCGCCGAGCGCTTCCAGCACGCCCGGGAGTTCCTCCAGGCCCTCGACGCCTCATCCCCGGTGTCCGCCACGTGGCGCCCGAGCGCCCGATGGTCGTCCCACGCCACCGGTCCCGACCCGTCGGCCGTCACGACCCCGCGCGCCTCTGCGCCGCTCGCCCCGGTCGCCGTTGCCTCTCAGCCCTCCTCGCCCACGCCGTCGTCCTCGCACGCCTGGATCACCCTCGTCGCCCTCGCGCTCGTCTCGCTGGCGTCGGTGATCTTCCTGCTGCAATCGCGCTCGACCCACGCCCCTTCGCACGTCACCGCGCCCGCGCCTGCGCTGCCTGCTCCGCCTCCGACCTACGCGGCGGCCCCAGCGCCCGCTCTACCGGCGCCTGTGCTTCCGACACCCGTCGCGCTCGCCGACGCCAGCACGCCACCGACGCCTCAACGGACAATCCCCGCGCGGCCGACCCGACCCACGACGCGCACCGCCGCACCGTTGCGCCCCGCGCTACGCGAGCACGTCCCGGTGGAGTGACCCGATCGCCCGTCACCCCAGCGCGAGCGGATACACCCCCGACCACCCGAACTCCCCTGCCAGAAAGCGTAGCGCCCCCGTCTTCCCCGGTACGACCACGAGGCCGTCTGCGAGGAGTCCCCGATACGACCGCGAGGCCGTCTGCGAGGAGTCCCCGGTGCGACCGCGAGGCTGTCGGCGAGGAGTCCCCGGTGCGACCGCGAGACTGTCGGCGAGGAGTCCCCGGTACGACCGCGAGGCCGTCGGCGAAGAGTCCCCGGTACGACCGCGAGGCCTTCGGCGACCAGAGCCAGACCCTGAGCGTTAGCGAGGGGGAGAGCCCACCCAGGCCCTCCATCCCCGTCTCCCCGTCGCGCGCCCCGAGGAAACCGCGATGGCTTCGGAGGCGAGAGGAGCCCATGCGAATTCCTCTCGGCTACCACCTCACGTTTCACCCCTACGGCACCTGGTTGCCGGGCGACGATCGCGGCTGGAGCGCGCGGCCCGGCGAGCCCGTTCTGCTCGATCGGTATCCACCGCTCGCGGCGTACGCGCGCGAACGACTGCTCGGCCCTCCAGTCTTCTTCGATGATCGCCAGCGAGCGGTGATCACGAGCACGATCGTAGAGGTCTGCGCGTACCGCCAGTGGCTCCTCCACGCAGCGGCGGTGCATCCCGATCATATCCACGTGGTCGTGACGGCAGACGTCGCGCCCGAGTGGGTGGTGAACTCGCTCAAGAGCTGGTCGACGCGGAGGCTTCGCGAGGCGGGATCGGTCGACGCGCTCGCGAAGATCTGGGCTCGGCACGGGAGCACTCGGTACCTCGATGACGAGCGTCGAGTGGTCGTCGCGATCGAGTACGTCGTCCGACAGGGCGGTACCCGCTACCGATCGGGAGAATCGTAGGTGGCGGCGTTCCCGGAGAGGGGCCTGGAGGGCCTGGGTGGGCTCTCCCCCTCGCTAACGCTCAGGGTCTGGCTCTGGTCGCCGAAGGCCTCGCGGTCGTACCGGGGATATCCTCGCCGAAGGCCTCGCGGTCGTACCGTCGGACTCCTCGCCGAAGGCCTCGCGGTCGTACCGTCGGACTCCTCGCCGAAGGCCTCGCGGTCGTACCGTCGGACTCCTCGCCGAGGACGTCACCCCGTCTTCGCCGTCGCCGCCTCTTCCTCCTCTTCCGCCACCACCGCCGCCGTCTCACCCTGGCGCGTCGGCCCCGCGGCCCCTTCGAGCACCCACGCGGGCGGCACCCGCAGGTCCCACACCACGCCGACCCAGGACAGCGCCTTCAGCACATAGAAGGTCACGTCGACCTCCCACCAGAAGAACCCATTGCGGGCGCTCGATTGATAGTGGTGATGGTTGTTGTGCCACCCCTCGCCGAAGGTGATCAGCGCCAGCAGCGGGTTGTTGCGCGAGGTGTCCGTGGTCTCGTATCGCCGCGTCCCCCAGACGTGCGCCAGGGAGTTCACGGTGAAGGTCGCGTGCCACATCGCGACGATGGCGAGGAAGCCTCCCCAGAACAGCCACGGGAGCCCGCCCAGCGCGAGCATCGTCGCGCAGAGCACCACCGGACCGAGGGCCCAGTTGTCATTCAAGAAGGCCAGCTCGGGGTACTTCGCGAACTCCCGCTGCTGCGCCTCCGAGGTCGCCATGTACTTCGGCGAGAGGAACCACAGCGCGTGCGACCAGAAGAAGCCCCGCTTGGGCGAGTGGATGTCCAGCGGGGTGTCGGAGTACTTGTGGTGGTTGCGGTGGTGCCCCGACCACCAGAGCACGCCCTTCTGCGAAGTGAGCGAGCCCAGCGCCGCCAGCACGAACTGGAACACCCGGCCGGTCTTGAAGCTGCGGTGGGAGAAGTACCGGTGGTAGCCGGCCATGATGCCGAAGGTGCCGAGGCAGTAGGCCACCGCGAAGGCGGCCACGTTGCTCCAGCGGAAGGGGAAGAAGAACGCAGCCACCGCGAACAGGTGCAGCAGCCAGAAGGGCACCGACGCCCCATCGAGGCTCAGCTGTTCGTCAGGGCCCCGGGCGTACGGATCGTCTTGTTTTGCCACGCGACATAGGTCGCCGCGGCGGGCCCGACGTCAAATCGGGCCCGACGATTGTCGCCAGGTGCGCGGTGGAATCAGCGCGGGATCTTCTTGCCGTCCTCGATGAACTTCGCGAGTCCCGCGTCGGTGAGCGGGTGCTTCGCCAGCTGCTCGATGACCTTGTACGGAATGGTGCAGACGTCCGCGCCGAGCAGCGCGGCCTGGGAGACGTGGATCGGGTGGCGCACCGAGGCGACCAGCACCTGCGTGCGGAAGTCGTAGTTCTCGTAGATCGCGACGATGTCGGCGATGAGGTCCATGCCGTTCTCGGAGATGTCGTCGAGGCGGCCCACGAAGGGCGAGACGAAGGTCGCGCCGGCCTTCGCGGCGAGCAGCGCCTGGTTGGCCGAGAAGCAGAGCGTCACGTTGGTCTTGATGCCCTCCGCCGAGCAGGTCTTGGTGGCGCGCAGCCCGTCGAGGGTGAGCGGGAGCTTCACCACCACGTTCTTGTGCACCTTGGCCCAGTCGTGGGCCTCGGACATCATCCCCTCGTAGTCGGTGCTGAGCACCTCCGCGGAGATGGGGCCGTCGACGACCTCACAGATCTCGCGCACCACGTCGAGGTACTTCCGCCCGCTCTTGGCGACCAGCGAGGGGTTGGTGGTCACGCCGTCGATGACGCCCATCGCCGCCGCGTCGCGGATCTCCTTCATGTCAGCCGTGTCGATGAAGAACTTCATGCCAATCGCTCCTTCGCGCCGCCCTTCAGGTGTCGGAGGGAGGGCTTCGCTTCGAGCGGCGCAGTGTCACGAAAGACCCTCGCCGTGCAAGTCAGGGCACCCTGCTGAGCTTCCCCCTTCGGGCGTCGAAGAGAACCACCCCGAGGCTCCCGAGGAAGCCCACGAAGCCGCCCAGCGCCGCGCCCAGCCAGAGGGCGTAGGGGCGCACGTTCTCCATCAGCCACTCGAACACCGCCCTGGGGATGTACCAGGGCGGAACCACCGTCCCCAGCAGCAGGTGCAGCGCCAGGGCCCCGAGGCCCATCAGCGCGGCGGTGAGGGTGAAGCACTTGATCGCGGTCCAGGTCCAGCCGCGGCGCCAGGTCGGGGTCGTCGGGTCCATAGGCGCGGAGGATACCCCCGGTGACGGCCCTCGGCCCGCCCGCCGCTCGGCTTGACCCGTCCCCGGGCGGTCGCTAGAAAACCTTCGCACACCCTCTTTCCACGGAGCGCCCGCACCCATGATGAGCCGTACCGACACCCGCGAAGCCCGCGAGACCACCACCGCCCGCCCCCAGGACAGCGCCCGCACCGTGCGGCGCCCGTGGCAGCGCCCGGACTTCGTCGAGACCTCCGCCTGCGCGGAGATCGGCGCGTACGCCTTCCAGGCGAAGTGATCCCCGCCGCGCTTTACCCCTCCCGGTAAGCGCCTCCCTCCCCCTCCAATCCCCTCCGATCGTTCATCCCCCTATGCCCCTGACCGTCATCGTCCTCGGCTCCTCCGCCGGCGGGGGCCTCCCCCAATGGAACTGCAACTGCCCCCAGTGCGCCGCCGCCCGCGCGGGCGACCCGATGGTTCCGCCGCGCAGCCAGTCGTCCATCGCCGTCTCCGCCGACGGTGAGCGCTGGCTGCTCTGCAACGCCTCGCCCGACGTCCGCACCCAGCTCGCGCAGACGCCCGCGCTTCACCCTCGCGCCCTGCGCCACAGCCCCATCGCCGCGGTCGCGCTGACCAACGCCGACATCGACCACGCCACCGGGCTGCTCATCCTCCGCGAGGGCGGCGCGCCCCCGGTGTACTGCACCGCCCGCACCGAGCGGGCGCTCACCGACGGTCTGCGGGTGCTCCCGGCGCTGGCCTCCTACGGCGCCGTCACCGTGCGCCGCCTCACCCCTGGCTCCGCCGACCCGGAGGTCATCCGCGACCGCGAGGGCGAGGACATCGGCGTGCGCCTCCGGACCTTTACCGTAGCCAGTAAACCCCCGCCGTACATGCTCCCGCTGCTGAGCGCCGAGGAGATCGCCGACCTGCACGCGGGCGACACCGTGGGCTTCGAGCTCTCCTCCGCCGACGGAGCCTCCCGGGTGGTCTACGTGCCGGGCGTGCTCGACCTCGACGCGTCGCTGCACGCGCGCCTCTCCTCCGCGGCGCTGGTGCTCATCGACGGCACCTTCTTCACCGACGACGAGATGATCGCCTCGGGGGCGTCGCAGAAGACCTCGCGGCTGATGGGCCACGCCCCGCTCACCGGAGCCGGCGGGCTGCTGGAGTTTCTTCAGTCGGTGACCGGGCCTCGCAAGGCGCTGGTGCACATCAACAACAGCAACCCCGCGCTGCGCGCCGACAGCCCCGAGCGACGGAGCATCGAGGCGCAGGGCGTCGCCCTCTCGATCGACGGCGACACCTTCGTGCTGGGCTGAGGGCGGCGTCTACCGATAGACGCCGAGCGCGGCCATCGAGCGGTCGTGGGCCCTGGACAGCAGCGGCAGCGCCACCGCCGCGCCGACGAGGGCCAGCAGCATGTCCCACTGGGCGTCCCAGACGTCGCCCTGCGAGCCGAGGAAGGCCGTGCCGGTGTCGCCCGCGACCACCAGGGTGGTCCACCACTCGACGAGCTCCCAGAAGGCGCCGACGGCGAGCACCACCGAGAGCAGCAGGAAGGTGAGCCACCCGCCGCGCTGTAGTGGTGTGCGGCGCAGCAGCACCTCCCGGATGGTCAGCACGGGGAAGAAGCCCAGCGCGAGGTGGCCCACCCGGTCGTAGTGGTTGCGGTGCAGGTGGAAGGCCTCGCGCGCCCAGTTGCCGAGCGGCGTCATCGCGTACGTGTAGACCCCGCCGTAGATGAGGATCAGCACGTGGAGGAAGATCCCCACGGCGACGAGGCGGGAGACGGGGAAGCGCCGCCAGACGGCCGCGAGGACGGCGATGTACGCGAGCCCGGGGCCCACCTCGAGGCCCCAGCTGGTGCGGCCCGCGGGCGGGTTCCAGACCGTGAGGATACAGATCAGGGTAAGCACCGCGATGAGGGCGAGGTGCGTCCGGCCGAGGGCGGCGGTGCCCTGCACGGGGTGGGGGCGGGTCCAGTCGATGGCGTTCATGGGCGCCTGCGACGAGAGCACACCTAGAGGGCGGTGCGCACGTCCCACAGCTCGGGGAAGAGCTTGGTCTGGAGCATCGCCTGGAGGTAGCCGACCCCCTGGGTGCCGCCGGTTCCGCGCTTGAAGCCGATGATGCGCTCGACGGTGGTCACGTGGCGGAAGCGCCAGACCCGGAAGCTGTCCTCCATGTCGACGAGCTTCTCCGCGAGGTCATAGAGGTCCCAGTGGGCCTTCGGGTCGCGGTAGACGGCCATCCACGCGCGCTCGACCGCGGGGCTCTTCACATAGGGCTCGCGCCAGTCGCGCTCCACGTGCTCGCGGGGCAGGTCGAAGCCTCGGCGCACGAGGAGCCGCAGGGCCTCGTCGTAGAGCGACGGGGCGACGAGCTCGGCCTCGACGGCCTTCGCGCGCGCGGCGTGGTGGGCGTGCGGGCGGAGCATCACCGGGTTCTTGTTGCCGAGGATGAACTCGATCATCCGGTACTGGTGGCTCTGGAAGCCCGACGACTTGCCGAGCTTGTCGCGGAAGGTCAGGTACTCCGACGGGGTGAGCGTCGCGAGCACGTCCCAGGCGTGCACCTGGAGCGCGAAGATGCGCGACACCCGGGCGAGCATCTTGAAGGCGGGGGCGAGCTCGTCGCGGGCGACGCTGGCCCTCGCGGCGCGCAGCTCGTGGAGCATGAGCTTCATCCAGAGCTCGGTGGTCTGGTGCTGGATGATGAAGAGCACCTCGTCGTGCTCGTCGGTGATCGGGTGCTGCGCGGAGAGCAGCTCGTCGAGCCCGAGGTACTCGCCGTAGGACATCTCCCCGGCCAGATCGAGGTGCGCTCCGGGCGGGACCTTCACAGAGGAATCGTTGGGGTCGCTCACGGGGCGGGAGACTACTTCACCGCGGGCGCGGAGGGAGGGGAGGAGGCGGAGCGGCGGTGGAGTGGGCGGTGGCTCAGGCGGGCGGGGCGGGGGCTGATGTCCGATCCGGCTGGACGGTCGGCTTTCGCTCTGCGCTCGGGGGGTGAACCCCTATCGCCTCTACAAGGCTCGAAGAATCGCCAATCGATTCTTCGGTACGACCGCGAGGCTGTCGGTGCGCGCTGCTTCGGTACGACCGCGAGGCTGTCGGCGAGGAGTCCCCGGTACGACCGCGAGGCCGTCGGCGAGGAGTCCCCGGTACGACCGCGAGGCTGTCGGCGCGCGTTTCTTCGGTACGACCGCGAGGCTGTCGGCGCGCGTTTCTTCGGTACGACCGCGAGGCCGTCGGCGCGCGCTTCTTCGGTACGACCGCGAGGCTGTCGGTGCGCGCTTCTTCGGTACGACCGCGAGGCTGTCGGTGCGCGCTTCTTCGGTACGACCGCGAGGCCGTCGGCGCGCGCTTCTTCGGTACGACCGCGAGGCCGTCGGTAACCCGAGCTAGACCCTGAGCGTTAGCGAGGGGGAGCGACCTACTCCGCTGCCAGCGCGGTTCTCCGAACGTGGCGGTTCTCGTCGAGATCACCGGGGATTCCGGACGCGTACTGACGACGGTAGAGGGCTCTCCCCCTCGCTAACGCTCAGGGTCTAGCTCGGGTTACCGACGGCCTCGCGGTCGTACCGGGGACTCCTCGCTGACGACCTCGCGGTCGTACCGGGGACTCCTCGCTGACGGCCTCGCG
>Ga0208882_1000359_pt1 | contig 20914 bp, 18 predicted proteins | sample LakWasMet14_LOW5_2_FD_183862 | JGI IMG/M metagenome (GOLD analysis project Ga0208882, IMG submission 183862) | Freshwater sediment methanotrophic microbial communities from Lake Washington under simulated oxygen tension - Sediment Metagenome... | ecosystem: Environmental > Aquatic > Freshwater >...
CGTCCAGGGCGGCGCGCGTCAGACTCGCATAATCGGAGGGCGTGTCGCCGACGTAGTTCTCCTTCACCAACTGGAGCACCTCGCGGAAGTAGCGGACCTGCCGGTCGCGCTCGCGGTCCGGCCACCAGCTCGGGGCGCCGTGCTGCCGGGCGGCAAACTGGGCCAGCCCGAAACCGGCGGCGGCGGCCAGGACAATGAGAAGGGAGCGACGGAGGACGTTGGACAAAGGATTGGGAAGGGGTTCAGGAGCGGTGCGGACCGAAACTGGTGAAATTCATGGCTTTCACTGGGCACAAATGCTTGGCTTGGCAAATGGCTTCCTCGTCAGATTTTTTCGAAATCTTCTCCACAGAACCGGGCGCGCTCACGGGCGTATCCTTTGCCCGCTACATGGAGCTGGCGATGTATCACCCGACGGCGGGGTATTATACGCGGGATTTCAAGCGCGTGGGACGGGACGAAAAGGCGGATTTCTTCACCGCCACCTCCTTCAACCCGATCTTTGGCGAACTCGTGATCGCCGCCACCGTCAAACTGCTCGAGCCGGGCAATCCGGCTGACTATGACTTTGTGGAGATCGGGGCCGAACCCGGCGGCGGTATCCTGCGCGACCTGCCCCACCCGTTCGCCTCCTATCGGACCATTTCCCTCGGACAACCCTTCACGCTGCCCGCCAAGGCAGTGGTCTTTTCCAACGAGCTGTTCGATGCCCAGCCCTTCCATCGCGTCGTCTGGCGCGATGGCCGCTGGCAGGAATTGGGGGTCGCCCTGCATGGTCGCCACCTGCGGGAGGTCACTTTGCCCACGATGTCCGCGGAATTGGCCGCCCATGCGGACCGTTTGCCCAAGACTTCCGAGGAAAACTACCACATCGACCTGCCCTTGCGCACCGAGCCGCTGTTGGAACGCATTGTGGGTCTGCCGTGGAAGGGACTGTTTCTGGCCTTCGATTACGGCAAATACTGGCAGGAACTGGCTGAAAACATCCCTTCCGGGACCGGACGGACCTATCACCGGCAGAAAATGGGCAACGACCTGCTGGCCCGCCCGGGCAAGCAGGACCTGACCTGCCATATTTGCTGGGATTGGCTGGAAGACGGACTGAATAGGAACAACTTCGGCGAACCTATCGTGCAGTCCCAGGAGGCCTTTTTCATACACCACGCCGCCAAAGCCCTGGCGGCCATCACGAATGCCGAGGCGGGCAGCTTCAGTCCGCGCAAACGGATGCTCATCCAACTCCTTCACCCCGCCAATATGGGCCAGAAGTTTCAGGCCCTGCATGCTTTACGAAAATAATGCGCCTGAGCGCGGGAAAACCAAATTTCCCTTGCTATGCGAATAACCCATCCTTTACTCCTGACCCTTTAACTCAAGAAACACCATGGCACGTATTTGCGCAATCACTGGAAAACGCCCCACAATGGGCAAAATTATCAACCGTAAAGGTCAGTCTAAGAAGAGCGGCGGCATCGGCACGCACGTTACCAGCCAGACGACCCGCAAGTTCCGCCCGAACCTGCAATGGATCAAGGTCAAGCTCCCCAACGGCGGCTCCAAGCGCATGTGGGTCTCGGTCAAGGCCATCAAGGCCGGCCTCGTCCAGAAAGCCTGAGTTCCTGTACACCGTCACTTTCAACCCGCAGCGTCCTGCTGCGGGTTTTTTGTTTTCATGATGCAGAGGTCAACGCGCGCCTCAGGACGCAACGGTCCAGAACTCCGCCGGTGCTTGAAAGGAACCGTCGCCTGAGTGCAGGCGCTGGCCGTTGACCCCGGGCACGCAAGGGATGCGCAGCTATTCCCGTGGCGCCGGCCCTCGGTTGGGAGTATTATTCCGTTTGAGGGGATCTGGCCCCCCGCGGATTCCCGTCACGGTTCACCCCGAAACCTGACAACCCCCAACCCCACTCGCCATGACGACGCACCCCTATCTCCAGCATGGGCTGTCCATCCTTCGCGCCCAAATCCAGACATCCCCCTCGCACGCGCCCTTTCCTACCGCCGCGACCGCCCTGCCCTTCGTCACCCTGTCCCACGAAACGTGCGCCGGCGCCACCACCCTCGGCCACGCGCTCGTGCCGCTCCTGAACGAGCATTTCGGCTCGGGGGACAGCAGCTGGATGCTGCTGGAAAAGGATCTGATCAACCAGGCATTGAGTCTGCACCACCTGCCCGAACATCTGGCCGCCTACCTGCCGGAGGACCGGCTCTCCGAAACCAAGGGCCTGATCGGCGAGATGGTCGGCCTCCATCCCCCGCTCTGGGAGCTCGAGCACCGCGTGGCGGAGGCCATCCAAAAATTCGCCAAGCTCGGCTGCGTGATCATGTCCGGTCGTGCCGCCCACCTCATCACCCGGGAACTCCCGGGGGGATTGCACATCCGCCTCGTGGCACCGCTCGCAACCCGGATCAGGCGCGCGCAGCGGAGCCTCGGCTTCACCCCTGACGCCGCGCGCCAGTACGTGCTGGAAAACGACCAGGCCCGCGAACGCCATCTGCAGACCCAGTTCGAGCAGCACGCCAATGATCCGCTCCTCTACGACCTCGTGATCAACACCGGGCATACCTCACCCGAGACCGCCGCGCGTCTCACGCTGCAGGCCCTGATCGGAAGGCGCGAAAGCCCGCCCACCGAAGATCAGGGCGCCAACAGATCCTGATACTCGCGGTGGCGTTCGATGAATTTCGCCACGTAGGAACAGGCCGGCACAACCCGATGGCCCTTCGCCCGGGCATCCGCCAAACCCGCCCGCACCAACTGCTCGGCCACGCCCCGTCCGCGGAATTCCGGCGGCACCAAGGTGTGGGTGAAGACCATGGTCGTCCCGGCAAGCTCGTATTCGCACACCGACAGGAACCCATCGAGCGTCACTTCATAGCGGCTCGCGGCGGCGTTGTGTTTGACGGGTAGATCGGACGACATCAGCGGGCGGTAGTTTTTCCGCGAAACTTGGCGATAATCAAGGCCAACTCTTCCCGGCCTTCGATCTTCAGTCCCCAGAGCAGCACGCCGTAAAGCAGGCAGCCCAGCGGAATGATTCCAACCACGATCACCAGATCGTGCATTTTCCCCGACAGGGCCAGCTGCCCGACCCCGCGCGCGCCGGCCCACACCAACGCCCCCATCAGGCCGCTCGCGATGGCGATCTTGCCCAGGCTCTTCCACAGCGGCGCAAAGCCAAACTCCGGGCGCTTGCGCGTCAGGCGGGTCTGCAGAAACCAAGCCTGGGCTAGCACGGCCAGATTTCCCGCCAGCGCCAGACCCACCGTCGACAGCCAATGCATGAGGCCGAGACTGAGCGCCAGATTCACCACAAAGCTGAGTCCGGCGGCCCGCACGGGCGTGGTCGTGTCCTTCAACGCATAGAATCCCCGCAACGCCAGCATGGTGAACGAGAGGAAAGGCAGACCCAGGGCATAGACCGCCAGAATGGGCGTCATGAGCTCGGTATCGCTGGCGTGAAAATGTCCGCGCTCAAACAGCAACCGCGTGATCGGCTCGCTGAGCAGCGCCAACCCCACGCCGGCCGGTATGTTCACAATCATGACCAGACGGAGTCCCTTGTGGTAATCGGCGCCAAGGGCGGCCCAGTTGGCGTTCGCCGCATGACGGGATATCAGGGGGAAAATCACCGTGGCGATCGCCGCGGCAAACACCCCGATCGGCAGTTCCATCACCCGCGTCGCCAGATTCAGCACCGAGACAGCGTGGTCATTCAGCGAAAGACCGATCAGGCGGGAAACCGAAATATTGATGAGGTAGATCGCCGAGCCGATGATCGTCGGTGCCATCAGGCGGGCGATCTCCTTCACCCGATCATCAGGCTGCAAATCAAGCCGCGGGCGCCAGCCTTCGCCCCACAACACCGCCGCCGGTACGGCCATCTGCAGGAATCCGCCCACCAAGACCGCCCCGCAGAGCAGATTCATGCGCGCGGCATCACCCCAGGCCCACCAGCCTCCGAGCACCAGCGAGAGGATGATCGCGGCATTGAGCCACACCGGAGACCAGGCCGGCTCGCTGAACCGGCCCAACACCTGGCAGGCGGCGCTCAACGCCGCGGCCAGGCACACGAACACCATGTAGGGAAAGAGAATCACCGCCAGATCCGCCGCGAGCAGGAAGCGGCCGACCACATCCTCGGACAACCCGGCGCCGCCGACCAGACGCAACAAGGAGCCGGCATTGGCGCTCAGCAGCATGGCCACGGTGACCACGACCACGGTGACGACCGTGAGCCAGCTCGTCACCTTGCTCACCAAGGCAAAGGCCGCGTCGCGCTGCCGATGCTCCAACTCATGCGCCAGCGTCGGCACAAACGCCGCGGTCAGCGCGCCCTCCCCCAGCAGGCGGCGAAACAGGTTCGGCAGCGTAAAGGCCGATACGAACGCGGAGTTGAGCGCGCTGGTGCCAAAGGCGGCGGCGATGAAAATCTCGCGCACCAATCCCAGAATGCGCGACACGACGGTGGCCGTCGCAACGACACTGATATTCTTCAGGCTTTTGGACACAGGATAACGACAAGTCCGGCACCCGGCTCAGACCGACCCGCCGGACCACAAAACGCTCGGCGCCACAGGCTCACTGCACCGTGAGCAAGAGGGTGGATCCTTCGATCTTTACGTCGGCAAGCTTGAGCCAGGCTGATTTGAGATCGTCCGGCAGCTTCTTCTTCCCGACCAGATGGTCAAAAAGCAGGTTCGAAACCGCCGGCAGCAAATGCAGCGGGCAGGAACCGAGGTGAACCGTGTCCGGCTGATAGACAAAGCGGTCGCCTGACTTCACGAAAGTCCCCGTGGTCAGGACCTGGACTTCGTGGGTGAGACCGTACCAGTTCAGCACGCACTTGAATCCGATCTGCAGCTTGTCGTCGACGATCCGGAAATTGGGCGGGCCCGGCTGGAAAATGCTGTCATCAGCCTTGTCGCCATCCGGCTTCGGCGCAGTCGCGGCACCGGAGGCCGGCTTCGCGGCAGGCCGCGGTGCGGCGCCAAACGTACCCACCGACCAGGCATTCAACTCGTCCTCCACCAGGCTGACACTGGTGCCGGCGAGGAACTGTTTCTGTTTCGCCGACCAGCTTTTGCCCTTGGTGCTCGAGTCGCTGCCGGCGAGGTAATAAAGCATGCCGCGCACCGGTTCCTTGGGCATTTCCCGGACCGTCGACACCGGCTTGAAGACCAGATAAACACACGCCGCGACGACGCCGACAACCAACCCGAGGAAGGCGCCCAGCGCGACTTCGGTGGTGCTGGGACCATAAAGGGCCTTTTCGATTTTTTTGTTCTCAGCCATGGCAGGTGGGGGTTATTTCGCGGCGGTGGCCGCAGGCTTGCTTTCGGAAGACTTGGCCGGGGAGCTGGTATCGGACTTTTCTCCGGACTTTTTCTTGTAGTCCGTGATGTAGAAGCCGGTCCCTTTGAAGATCAAACCCGCTCCACCACCCACCCGGCGCTTCAGGCCGGCCTTTTTGCAGGCGGGGCACTTGGTCAGCGGAGCATCTTTCATGGACTGGAAGACTTCCAACTCATGAGCGCATTTGGCGCAGACATAATCGTAGGTAGGCATGGGCTGAGGTGATGATAGAAAGACCGCCGCTCCGCAAGGCGAGCTTGTTCTAGGGTGCAACTCACGCTTAACAATCCATTTGCCAACCGCGGGGGCCGGGTCGAAATTGCCCCTCGATGGATTTTGACCAGCAATTCCAAGCCTATCGGGACCAAATTGAGTCCGGTCTGAGCCGGCTCATCCCAGCGGCAAACACGCGGCCCGCGCGTTTGCACGAGGCCATGCGCTATGCGTTGCTGGGCGGCGGCAAGCGCCTCCGGCCCGTGCTCGCCCTCGCCACCGCCGACCTCTTCGCAAGGCATGAGGATGCCATGCCGGCGGCCGTCGCCATCGAGTGCATCCACACCTATTCGCTGGTCCACGATGACCTGCCCTGCATGGACAATGATGACCTGCGGCGCGGTCGCCCGACGACGCACCGGCAGTTTGATGAAGCCACGGCGCTGCTTGCCGGGGATGCCCTGCTCACGCTCGCTTTTCAGCTGATCGGCCGCCACTACGCCGACCAACCGGGACTCGCCACCCGCCTCACCCGCGAAATCGCCGACGCCGCCGGCAGCGAGCGCCTCATCGGCGGCCAGATGGAGGACCTTCTGGCGGAAAATAAAGCGAACGCGACGGCCGACGAACTCGAATTCATCCACCTCAACAAGACCGCAGCCATGATCGTCCTCGCTCTCGTCGCCGGGGGCCTGTGCGGTGGCGCCACCGACGGCCAGCTGGACACCCTGCGCACCACCGGTCGTCACCTCGGTCTGGCCTTCCAAATCGTGGACGATATCTTGGATGCCACGGCCGACACCGCCACGCTGGGAAAAACCGCAGGAAAGGACGCGAAGGCCGACAAGACCACTTACGTGAAACTGCACGGCATCGAGGGCTCCCGGCAACTCGCCCAGCAGCACACCGACAAGGCCCTGGCCGCCCTGCGTACACTGCCCGGCGATCACGCCTTTCTGCATGCGTTGATCAACTCCATGGCCGGGCGGCGCAGCTGACTCATGCCCGGCCAACAACAGGACTACATTCTTCGGCACATTCAGACGATCAGCCGGCTGATCGCGCGATTGAAGATCAAGGGCAAATTGCTCAGCGAGCAGGACCGGACCGATGTCAACGAGGCCCTGTTGTTCGCCATGCATCTACAGGAGAAAAATTTCGGCCGCCCCGCCGCTGAATTCCTGGCCCTGCCCGCCGATGAGCAGTTTGCGGCGTTCCTCAGGACCGAGAGCAAGATCACGGGACATGAACGCTGCCTGACTTTTGTGAGGCTGTTGCGCGAGACGGCCGACCTGTATGCCATTTTGGACCGCACCGAGCTCGCTGCCGGGGCCCGCCGGCTCGCCCTGCACCTCGCGTTGCGTGTGGCCCTCGACCAACCCGAGGAACCGACGGTCGTCGGGGACATCGTAAACGCTTTGGTCACCTTGCTCGAAGGCGCCGAGCTCCACCCGCCCACCCAGGAGCTGCTCGAACAATATCGCGAATCCCGGACCTGAACCGGCGGGCCTCGTTCGAGCCAGCGGCCGCTCGGTAGCTCGGCGTCCACACCGGGCCGGTTGTTGATGCGTGCAACGGATTGGCTGGCCCAAAAAAAATCCCCGGCGACGTCAGGACGACACGGCCGAGGATGAAAGATACCGGATGGAAGCCGCTTATTTGGCCGCTTCGGCCGCCTTGACGAGGTCGATGAACGAACGGGCCTCGAGCGCCGCGCCGCCAATCAGGCCGCCGTCAATGTCCTTCTCAGCGAGCAACTCGGGGGCGTTGGAGGGCTTCATGGAGCCGCCGTAGAGGATGCGGACCTTCTGGGCGATGGGAGCGCCGTAGAGCTTGGTCAGCAGGTCGCGGATGAAGGCATGCACCTCCTGCGCCTGGGCCGTGGTGGCCACCTTGCCGGTGCCGATCGCCCAGACTGGTTCGTAGGCGATGATCACATTGGCCATCTGCTCGGCCGTGACCCCTTTCAGACCGCTCTCCACGTGGCGTTGGACCACGGCCAGGGTGGAGTTGGCCTCGCGCTCGGCGAGCGTCTCGCCGACGCAGAGGATGGGTTTCAGCTGGTTGGCCAGCGCAGTGAGCACCTTCTTGTTGACGAAAGCATCGGTGTCGCCGAACAGCGTGCGCCGCTCGCTATGGCCGAGGATGACGTGGGAAACGAAAAGGGCCCGCAACATCTCCGCGGAGATTTCGCCGGTGAAGGCCCCACCCTTCTCGGGGTTCATGTTCTGGGCACCGAGCTTCAGGCTCTGGCCTTCGAGGGCCTTGGCCACGCTCTCGAGAGCGGTGAACGGCGGGCAAAGCACGACGTCCACAGAACCGATGCGGCCGATCTCGGCCACGATGTCCTTGGTGAGCGTGACGCCGTCGCCGGCCGTCTTGTTCATTTTCCAGTTACCAGCGATGAGTTTTCTGCGGATCATGGGATAGAAGTAGTGAGTAGCGGGAGTCGGGTTGCGAGGAGAAATTCGGTGGACCAACCCGGCTGAAGCCGGGCCGGTCCGGGAATCTCAGGTCTCGAGGAACGCCACGCCGGGCAGCACCTTGCCTTCGAGGAACTCGAGGCTGGCGCCACCACCGGTGGAGCAATGGGTGACTTTCTTCGCCACGCCGAATTTCTTGGCGGCCGTGGCGGTGTCGCCGCCACCCACGATCGTGGTCGCACCCTTGGCGGTGGCTTCGGCGATGGCGTCGGCCATGGCCTTGGTTGCCCCGGCAAACTTCTCGAACTCGAACACGCCGGCCGGTCCGTTCCAGACGATGGTCTTGGAAGCGAGGATGGCCTGACGGTAGAGTTCGACGGATTTCGGACCGGCGTCCAGGCCTTCCCAACCGTCAGGAATGCCACCCTCCAGGGTTGCGGGCTGGGTGTTGGCGTCGGGCGCAAATTTGTCGGCGGCGATGAAATCCACCGGGAAGATCAGTTCCACGCCGCGAGCCTTGGCCTTGGCCTCGAGCTCGCCGACGATGCCGGCTCCGGCCTGGTCAAAGAGCGAGGCGCCGATCTTCATGCCGCGAAGCTGCTTGTGGAAGGTGTAGGCCATGCCGCCGCCGATGATGATCTTGTCCGCCTTCTCAAGGAGGTTGTTGATGAGCGGAATCTTGTCGGCGATCTTGGCGCCGCCGAGGATCGCGAGCATCGGGCGGTCGGGATTGTCGAGAACCTTGGCGAAGGCCTTGAGCTCGGCCTCCATGAGGAAGCCGGCGGCCTTGAGCGGCAGGGCGACGCCGACCATCGAGCTGTGCGCGCGGTGGGCGGTGCCGAAGGCGTCGTTCACAAAAACATCACCGAGTTTCGAAAGCGAGGCGCGGAAGGCGGCTTCCTTGGCGGGCTCGGCCTTGATCTTGGATTCGGTGCCATCGGCGTTCTTCACCTTCACCTTGCCCTCTTCCTCGATGTGGAAACGCAGGTTCTCGAGGAGCACCACGGTGCCGGGTGCAAGCTTGGCGCAGGCCGCTTCCACCGCCGGACCGACACAGTCATCGAGAAAGGTCACCGGCTTGCCGAGCAGCTTCTCGAGCTCGGCCGCCACGGGCTTCAGCGAGAACTTGGCGATCTTCTGGCCGTCGGGCCGGCCAAGGTGCGACATGAGCACCACCGAGGCACCCTGTTCGAGCGCGTACTTGATGGTGGGCAACGCGGCGGCAATGCGGGCCGTGTTGGTGATGGCGCCGGTGACCTTGTCCTGCGGGACGTTGAAGTCCACCCGCATGAGGACGCGTTTGCCGGACAGGGAGAGATCACGGATTGATTTGAACTTGGGCATGGGAAGGAAGGGCTGAGAGACGGATAAGCTGAAGGACGGAAAAGAAAGAGGCTGAAAGTTGAAGGACCGTGACTGGGTAAACCAGACTTTCAGTCCTTCAGCCTTTCAGCCTTTGGCATTGATCGCTAGCGGCTCAGAGCTTGGCGGCGATCTTCTGGGTCAGTTCGACGACGCGGTTGGAATAACCCCACTCGTTGTCGTACCAGGACACCAGTTTGAAGAACTTGCTGTTCAGCTCGATGCCGGAACCGGCGTCGAAGATGGACGAGTGCTTGTCGTGGATGAAGTCGCTGGAAGCCACCTCGTCGGTGGTGTAGGCGAGGATGCCCTTGAGATAGGTCTCGGAGGCCTTCTTCATGGCGGCGCAGATCTCGGCGTAGGAGGTTTCCTTCGTGGTGCGCACCGTGAGGTCGACGACCGACACCGTGGGGGTCGGGACGCGGAACGACATGCCGGTGAGCTTGCCCTTCACCTCGGGGCACACGAGCGCGGTGGCCTTGGCGGCGCCGGTCGTGGACGGGATGATGTTGATGGCGGCGGAACGGCCACCCTTCCAGTCCTTCTTGGACGGGCCGTCGACGGTCTTCTGCGTCGCGGTGTAGGAGTGGATGGTGGTCATGAGGCCTTCCTCGATGCCGAAGCCTTCCTTGAGGAGCACGCTGACGATCGGCGCGAGGCAGTTCGTGGTGCAGGAAGCGTTGGAGATGATGGTGTGCTTGGCGAGGTCCAGCTTGTCGTCATTCACGCCGAGCACGACGGTGATGTCCTCGCCCTTGGCCGGGGCGGAGATGATGACCTTCTTGGCTCCGGCGGCGATGTGGCCCTTGGCTTTCTCGGCCTCGGTGAAGAGACCGGTCGACTCGATGACGAGCTCGACGCCCAGCTTGGCCCACGGCAGCTCGGCCGGGGTCTTGGCGGAAACGACGAGGATGTCCTTGCCGTTCACCACCAGCACGTCGTCATCCGCTTTGTCGGCGGCGGACTTCTTGGACGAAACGGTGCCCTGGAACTTGCCCTGGGTGGAATCGTATTTGAGGAGGTAAGCCAGGTTGTCCGCCGGGACGATGTCGCCGACGGCGACAACATCAAGCTTGGTGCCGAGCAGACCCTGCTCGACCAGCGCGCGGAAAACGAGGCGGCCGATGCGGCCGAAACCATTGATTGCTACTTTGACTGCCATATAGGATGTGGGTTGTGAACGTGAACGTGGACGTTAAGAAACATCACTGAAGAGTCCGGTATCAACTTTGGCAAGTGCGATGCATGATTTGTGCCCCAATCCGACCAGCAGTGGGCAATATTTGCGTAATAAACAGCTGGGTGCGTTCCGAACCGGCGAAAATCACCCGCAGACCCACAAACTGCAGCCCAATCCCGGGATAAACACGCCCTCGGCCGTGATCAACGCGGGCTCAACACGGCTCTCCGCATAAAAACACTCTTGGTCGGCGTACAGGCGCCATCCCTCGTCATACAAACCATCGATCGGCATGATCGTGTCATCCGTATGCGGATTGAGGGCGAGCATGAGGCGCTGATTGCCCTGGCTGCGGTCCGCATTGAACACGGTGACCAGGGCCGGGTGCCCTTCCCGGCTGAAACACTGGAAGAATCCTTCCGTGGGTCGCGACCATTGCCGGAGGAGTTGTCCCTGGGCGGAGCGCCGGAAGGCAATCCAGTCGGCAAAATAGCGATGGGTGGCGGGATAGCGCGACAGTCGCCGATAGTCCAAGGCGTTCAGGTCACCGCGCAGGTATGTGTTGTTGACCCCTTTTTTGGAACGCAGGAAATCCTGACCCGCCGAGACCAAGGGGATTCCCACTGACGAAAAGAGGATCGCCGCCATGAGGTGGGTGCGCTGCCGGTCGTTTTGCGTCGGACGGTCGCCGTTGTGGTCCGGGTTTTCCGTGATATCGTCGAGCCAGCAGCGATCGTCATGCGACTCCGTGTAATTCACCGTCTGCGCCGGCCAATAGGCGAAATGCCAGGGCGACCCTTTCAGGAAGTACTCCAGCTTTTCCGCGGTTGCCCGGCCATGCACGTAGTCGCGCACGAAGTTGCGGTAACCGTCGTTCCAGGACGCGAAGCCCGTCGGCCGCAGCGCGGCGGCGATGTGGCCGCGGAAACTCCAGGGCTCGGCGATCAAGATGACATCCGGCTTCGCCCGCTTGAGCGCGACCTCCACGTCACGCAGGACATCCACCCCGATGAGCTCGGCGAGATCGAAGCGGAATCCATCCACGCCATAGACCTCGATGAAGTGAATGAGGCTGTCGATGATCAGCCGGGTCGCCATCGCTGACCGGCAGCGCAGATCGTTGCCGCAACCGCTCCAGTTGGTCAGCGTGCCGGTGTCGCTCAGTTCAAAATAGTAGAGCTTGTCGATGAACAGCAGGTGGGCCGGCTCCCCCACGTGGTTGTAGACCACATCCAGCACCACCGCCATGCCCTGACGGTGAAAGGCCGCCACGAGTTCCTGGAGTTCCTTGACCTGGGAAGCGCGGTTGCCATCCAGCCCGAGCGACGCACTCGGGGCGAAGTAGCTGACCGGCATGTATCCCCAGAAATAATCCGTGCGCGCCACGTTGTCGGCCTGCGTCACCGGCTGCAGTTCCACGCAGTTCACCCCAAGCTTCTTCAGGTAGAAATCGGGACTTTCCACCCACTTGATCAAACCGCTGAAACCCAATCGCTCGTCCGCACTCAGGTTCTTCAGCGGCGCCTGTGCCACCAGATCGCGCACGTGCGCCTCGGCCATCACCAGATCCTGCCAGGCCGGTGTGACGAAATTGCGCTCCGCCACCCCGACCCAGGCCGGGTCCAGCACGATGCCCGGTCCGTCGCGACCCACGGTGGCCGCGGCATAGGGATCCAAGATTTTCTGGCTGGGATGAAAATGCCCGAAAACGTCATGCGGCCCGCTGATGGAGTACCAGTAATACCAACCGTGCAGATTGCGATTGAGCTTGGCTTCCCAGACGCCCTGCCAGCCTTCGGCCTCCACCAGCCGGTCGAGTTCGTAGCCAAAAGCCTTCTCCATCTCTTCCAGCTTCTCGCAAAGGAAAAGCCGCACATGCTTGGCGCGCGGCGCGAAAATCCGGAAGGTCGTGCCGCCGCGGCCCACCAATGCACCCAGGGGCTGGTCGCTGCGCAAAGCGTGGAAGAATTTCCCCATGCGCACCCGGGTCTTCGGCGCTTCCCGTCCGTCGCGCAAATGAATGACGGAATAGGTCTGGTTGAGCAGCACGGGCTCGGCCGTCGTGAAACAAAACAGGTTGCGCCCGGTGCAGTTCCGATAGAGCGCCCGGTTCAGGCGGCCCTTTTCATCCGGCACAAGGTTTGATCCGTCGCGAGGCAGATCCAGCCAGCGGTGATCGCCGGTGACGAATTTGAAATGCTGGGGAGGGTCCGTCAGCAGATTGCCAGCCGGCTTGCGCAGCAGCAGCACCGTGCGGCCGTTGACTTCGCCCGGCGCCATCGCCCAGGCCTCCTGCCCCACCGCTTCCTGCCAGCCATTGAAATCACCGGCGACGTAAACCGGGGTGTGCTCGAAATTCACCCAGCTATGCTCCTTCGGATCCAGCACGAAGACCACCTGGCCGAGTTCATCGACAAAGTACGCCGCTTCCTCCGCGTAGAGCGCGGGGTCTGCCGGGCTGAGATCGGCAAAGGCAAAGGCCTTGTCCCCCGGAGCCAGCGCTGGCAGCGAAGCCGCCGTCCAATCCGCGCCCATTTCGATGATCCCCGACGAAGCGGAGGTCAGCCAGGCCCGGGTAATGCGATGCGCTGGGTCGGTATTGAATGGTGTGCGGGAGTTCAAATCGGGTGGGAAGCCGCAAACTCTCAAGCACATGTCACGCCACCGCAAGCGCGGGCTTTGGGCAATCATTTGACCTGACACCGACAGACCCGCCAAGGCGGATCGCGGCGGCAACTTTTTCCGTGTATTCCTCCGGTTCCGTGCTTTCGTCTACGGCAGTGTCACGCCAACGCATCCTGGCCGCCATGTCCGGCGGCGTCGACAGTTCCGTCGCGGCCCTGCTGCTGAAGCAACAGGGGCACGAGGTCGTGGGTGCGTACATGAAGAATTGGATCAATGAAGACAACGTGATCGGCCACTGCCCGTGGATGCAGGATATTGATGACGCCCGCGCCACGGCCGATGCCATCGGGATCGAATTCCGGGTGGTCAACCTGATGCAGGACTACCGCCGGTTGGTCGTGGATTACCTGTTGGATGGCTACCAACGGGGCCTCACGCCCAACCCGGATGTGATGTGCAATCGGGAGATGAAATTCGGAGTGTTCCTGAACTATGCCCGCGCGGAAGGCTTCGACGCGGTGGCCACCGGACATTATGCGCGAAAGGTTGCCGCGGCCGGCCAAGCCGGGGATTTCGCCCTCTTGGAAGGTCTCGATAAGAACAAGGACCAGTCCTACTTCCTGGCCCTGTTGACCCAGCCGCAATTGCGCGACGCCCTTTTCCCCATCGGGCATCTGGCCAAACCCGAACTGCGCGAAGTCGCGGCCGAAGCCCGTCTGCCCAACGCCCGGAAGAAAGACAGCCAGGGCATCTGCTTCATCGGCGAGGTCAAGATGGCCGACTTCCTGCGCGCCTATGTGCCCGAACATCCCGGTCCGATCATCCGCGCGACGGATGGCAAGGTCCTCGGCGAACATCGCGGCCTGCACTATTTCACCATCGGCCAGCGCAGAGGCATCGGCATTCCCTCGAACACCGACCACCAAGCCTACGTCGTCACCGGCAAACGGGCCCAAGACCATGCGCTGCTTGTCGCGTTCGAGGGACCCGAGGCCCCGGGACTTTGGAGCACCGAGGCCCGGGTGCACTCCCTGAGTTGGTTGGGCGAGCCTCTCACCCGGTCTGCGCAAATCGAATGCCGCGTAAGGTATCGCGATCCCCGGGTCGCGATCACCTTCACGCCGGAGACAAACGCCACCGCGCACGTGCGGTTTGCCCAGGCCCAGCGCGCGCTCGCGCCCGGACAGATCATGGCGTTCTACCAGGGCGAGGAACTGTTGGGCGGTGCCGTGTTTGCCTGACCACGACCGTTGCCTGATGGATTTTAGATATTGGCGGCTGTGTCATAATATCCATGTTCGTTTGGATATGCCGTGCCGTCACCATGTCTGAATCATCCGGATTGAAGCGCTATCTCCCTCCGCTGGGTTCGCCTGCATATCACGTGCTGCTTTCCTTGGTGGCCATCGGCATCCTCGGCCCGCTCGGCGGCATCTCGGCGGCGTTCATGAATTTCTCGATCGGATTCTTTGTCGGCGGCCAGGTGCTGGCCGGCATTTTGGGTAGCGTCGTCACCCTGCCCTACGGTCCGGAAGGCAAGCACGGGGCCAACTACATGCAGACCATGGCGGCCTCCGTCGCCGGCATGTGCGCGATGGCGGTGCTACTGCAGGCGATGGTCTGGCTGGGACTGCCCATGCCGCCGGCGTGGAAGATCGTGCTCTTCCTGACCTGCATCGGCATGTTTGGCGTCGGCGTCGGCATGTTGTACACGCCGATCCTCGTCGACCGGATGCAGCTCTCGTTTCCCTCCGGCTATGCCGTGGCCAATATCCTGCGCGCCCTGACCGACCCGGTGTTGCTGCGCCGCTCGATCTCCAAGCTCGGGGGCGGGATGCTCGCCGGTTTTGGCGTCGGTTTTGCGACCTTCAAGGTGGCGGTGCTCGGCGCCTGGGGCATTTCAGCCTCAACGGTCGGCGCTGGATTCATCGTCGGCGCGCGCATCGCCCTGCCGGCGTTGGTGGTCGGCCTGATCGGCGTCGGGGTGAAGCCCTATCTGGTGGAAATCGGCTGGCTCGCCGCGGGCGAACCCTACCGGAAGATCGGCTTCATCATTTCGCTCGGCACCATTCTCGGCGCAGCCGGCCTGGATATCACGCTCATCCTGATCCAGGCGTTCAAGCGCTTCAAGCTGCGCACCCCGGTCGCGGCGGATCCTGATTGGAAACGGGTCAACATGGTGCGCCTGCTCCTGTGGATCGCCGCGTGGGGCACCGGTCTGGTCATTGTGGGCAGCCAGGTGCTGCAGCAGCCGGTCACCTTCCTCGTGATCGCGGTGGCCCTGAGTTTCCTGTTCGTTCTCGTCAACGGCATCTCCCTCGGCATCTCCGATTGGAATCCGATCTCCAGCGCCTTCGTCATGGGCGTGTTCATCATGGCCGCGCTCGGCCTCAAGGATCCGGGCGTGGGGCTCATGTGCTCGGCGATTGTGCTCATCTCGTGCAGCGTGGGTGGTGACATGCAGCAGGACCGTTCCACCGGCTGGCGCCTCGGCACCAATCGCGTGAACCAGTTCCGCTATCAGGTCATCGGCATCGCCTGCGGCGCCGTCCTCACCGTGGTCCTCGCCAAGGTGTTCATGAGCGCCTACCCGATCCTGCAGGCGGACCAGTTCAGTCATCCCCACCTCGAAGGCGCGCAGCAATGGCAGTCGGCCATGACTTACAAATTCGTGGGCGCGATCAAGGGCATCACCCTGGCGCAGCCCCACGTGCTGAAGGCGGTCTGGCTGGGCATCGGGATCGGTCTCGCGATCGAAATCACCCGCAAGCTCATCAAGCGCACGGCCGCCTACAAGGCCTTCGTCGCGAGTTCGCGCGCGGGTCGCGCCGTGGATTTCATCATCGATGCCTTCATTCTCTGCAGCCCCTACGCCTCCTCCTTCGGCGGTTTCGTGGAACTGCCCACCGTGCTTTGGTGGGCCGGCGGCGGCGTTTTTGGCTCCCTCTTCACCTGGTGGGCCTCCCGGAGGAAACCGACGCCAGGTGAGGTCGCCCTGCCGAGCGACATGAGCACCATGTCGCTCGTCGGAGGCGGACTGATTGCCGGCGACTCGCTGGCCGCGCTCAGCGTCGGCGTCTACGGCCTGCTCCGCACGCTGCTCTAGACCCAACGTTGCACCTGACCGCACCACCTGCTATTCTGATTTTATGTCCGACTACCAAGCCCCTGCCTTCCTAACTGATCTGCTCAAAGCCAAGTCGCCCTCAGGCGCCGAGGCCCAGGCCCAGGCCGTCTTCGACCAGTACGTGAAACCGCATGCCCAGACCTATGCGAACGACGTGCTCGGCAACCGGCTGGCCGGCCTGAACCCCAAGGGCAGCCCGACGCTGATGATGGCCGGCCATATCGATGAACTCGGCCTCATCATCACCTACGTCAACAAGGACGGTTACCTCTACTTCAACACGCTGGGCGGACACGACCGCACGATCATCTCGGGGCGGCGTGTCATCATCCAGACCGCCAACGGCATCGTGAAGGGCGTGACCGGCAAGCGCGCCATCCACCTGATGAGCGTGGAAGATCGCAAAAAGGTTCCCGAGATTCATGAGATCTGGATCGACATCGGCGCGAAGACCAAGGCCGAGGCCCTCATGCGCGTTTCCGTGGGTGACGTTGCGACCTATGACCATGAGTTTGAACTGATCAATGGCAGCATCGGGACCGCCCGCGCCTTCGACAACAAGGTCGGCGCCTACATCGTCGGCGAAGCCCTCATCCGTCTTGCCAAGGAAAAGGCCAAGCTCAACGCCAAGGTCGTCGCCGTCGCGACCACGCAGGAAGAGGTGGGCGTCCGCGGCGCCACGACCTCCGCCTTTGCCGTGGAGCCCCATGTCGCCCTGATCGTCGACGTGAGCCACGCCACCGATCACCCGGATTGCGACCATCGCAAATATGGTGAGACCAAGCTGGGCGGCGGTCCGATCATCGGGCGCGGTCCCAACATGAGCCCGAAGGTCTACGATCGCATCATTGCCTGCGCGAAAAAGCTCAAGATACCCTACCAACTCGAGGCCGAGTCAGGCCCGACCGGAACAGATGCACGGGCCATCCAGATGGCGCGCGGCGGCGTGGCGTGCGGTCTCATCTGCGTGCCGCTTCGCTATATGCACACCCCGAGCGAGATGATCGATCTGCAGGATGTTGAGGACTGCGTCAGGCTCTTCACCGCCTTCGCGAAGTCGCTCGGCAAGGACGAGAGCTTCAACTGGTAGTGCCTGCGCGATAGCCCCGTCTGGCGGGGCCGCAGGAAAAAGGCGCGGTTCATGCCGCGCCTTTTGATTGGATGGGTTACGCGTTTCAGGCCGCGTTCTTGTCGGAGGCCGGGCCGCGCTGCTTCTTGAGCTGGGGCTTGCGGCGACCCTCGACCACCGCCTGGTCGATGATCACTTCGGAAACATCTTCCCGGGCCGGCAGATCATACATGAGCTCGAGCATGATCTTTTCCAAAATCGCCCGGAGGGCCCGCGCGCCGGTCTTCAGCTCGATGGCCCGCTTGGCGATCGCGACGATGGCATCACGCGTGAATTTCAACTGCACGCCGTCCATCGCCAGAAGTTTCGAATACTGCTTCACCGTGGCATTCTTGGTGCGGAGCAAGATCTTCTCGAGATCGGCCACCTTGAGCTCGTCGAGCACGGACACGACCGGCAGACGACCGATGAACTCGGGAATCATGCCGAAACGGATCAAATCCTCGGGAGCGACGCCGCGCATCATTTCTTCCGGGGTGAGTTCATGGTCCTTGGAATTGATATGGAAACCCAGCGAACGCTGGCCCATGCGCTTCTTAATCACCTCGTTCAGGCCCACAAACGCACCGCCGCAGATGAAGAGGATGTTCGAGGTGTTGACCTGGATGTACTCCTGATTCGGGTGCTTTCGTCCGCCCTGGGGTGGCACGTTGCAGGTCGTACCTTCGAGAATCTTGAGCAGGGCCTGCTGCACGCCTTCGCCGGAGACGTCGCGGGTGATGGAGACGTTCTCGGTGGTGCGGCGGATCTTGTCGATCTCGTCGATGTAGATGATGCCGCACTCGGCCTTCTTCACATCATAATTCGCCGACTGCAGGAGACGGAGCACGACGTTTTCCACGTCCTCGCCCACGTAACCGGCCTCGGTGAGGGTCGTGGCGTCGGAAATCGCAAAGGGAACGTCCAGAATGCGGGCGAGACTGCGCGCGAGCAGCGTCTTGCCGGAGCCCGTCGGTCCGACGAGCAGAATGTTGCTCTTCTCCACCTCGACCTCGCTGAACTCGGCCGGGAGCGACGCGGCCTCCGAGGCGTTGCCATGGGCGGGATCGAAGTTCAACCGCTTGTAGTGATTGTAGACCGCGACCGACAGGACCTTCTTGGCGTGATCCTGCCCAATGACGTGATCATCCAGCACCTTCTTGATCTCAGCGGGCTTCACCAAGCGGAACGCCGGCTTGGCCGCCGTGCCTTCGGGCGTGGCCGGACTCTTCACCTCGCGGTCAATGATCGTCTTGCAGACATTGACGCATGAGTCGCAGATGTAGACCCCCGGTCCGGCAATGATTTTGCGGACTTCCGCCTGCGATTTACCGCAGAACGAACAAAGGGTCATGCGTGAGGATTTAGCCATGTCAGTTTATAATCGGCCGAAATGAAGGTTAGTCGAGGGATATTCCAACGCCACCGGTCTGGGGTAAAGCGCGCTCAGGCTGCGCTTTGGGTGAGCTTCTGGAGATCCCGCGTGGAAGTGACCACATGATCCACGATGCCGTAGGCCTTGGCTTCCTCCGCGCTCATGTAGTAGTCGCGATCAGAATCGGTCTCAACCTGCTCCGGGGTCTTGCCCGTGTGCTTGGCGATCGTCTCGTTGAGGGTCTTGCGCCAACGGATGATTTCCTTGGCCTGAATGGCGATGTCGGCCGCCTGGCCACCCGCCCCGCCTGACGGCTGGTGGATCATGACGCGGCTGTTCGGCAGCGCGTGACGTTTGCCTTTCGTACCGCCGGCCAGGAGCACGGTGCTCATGCTGGCGGCCATGCCGATGCAGTACGTGACCACGTCACACTGCAGGAAGTTCATCGTGTCGTAGATCGCCATGCCACCGGTCACCACGCCACCCGGCGAGTTGATGTAAAGATGGATGTCCTTCTTCGGGTCCTCCATCTGCAGGAAAAGCAGCTGGGCGATCACCACGTTGGCGACCCCATCATCGATCGGCGTGCCGATGAAGATGATGCGATCCTTCAACAGGCGGCTGTAAATATCCATGGACCGCTCACCGCGGCCGGTATTTTCGAGGACGATAGGGACGTAGTAGCTCATGCTTGGTTGGTTGCCGTCTTCAGGGTAGCCTTGGAGACGATAAAATCAAGGGTCTTGTCGAACAGGAGCTGCTGCTGCACGGCGCGGATCTGGTCGCGATCCTTGCCGAGATCCTTCGCCAGCTTGTCCGGGCGCTGACCGCTGCGCATGGCCTCTCGCATGAGCCAGTTGTTGAAATCCTTCTCGTCCACCGTGATTTTCTCGGCCTCGGCGATCTCGGCGAGGAGCAGCTGGACCTTGACGCGCGTGGTCGCGGCCTTGGTGGCGCTCTCGTAGAGTTCCTTCTTGTTTTCCTCGAGCTTCTCCTGGGGCACCCCGTTGCGGATGTTCTCTTCGATGAACTGGCGGAGAATGCCTTCGCGCTCGGAGCCGATCAGGCTCTCGGGCACCGGGAAGCTGGCGCGCGTGGCCAGCGTCTCGCTGACTTGGCGGCGCTGGGCGGAGCGGTTCGCGTAATCCTTGCGCGCTTTCAGATTGGCGCGGATCTGGGTCTTGAGGCCCTCGAGATCGTCAACCTGGTTGCCCTTGAAAAAGGCTTCATCCATCGGCGGCAGCACGCGCTCACGGATCTCCTGCACGTCGATCGCGTAGGCGACGGTCTTGCCGGCCAGCGCAGGAACGGCGGCGAAGTCAGCCGGGAAGCTCACGTCGATGCTCTTCTTGTCACCGGTCGCCAGTCCGGCGAGTTGCTTCGAGACACCGGGAAGCAGGCCTTCATTGGCCCCTTCGACCTCTTCCCACGTCTGCGGGGCGGCGGAGTAAATCTTCTTGTCGCCGACGATCTCGTCGAGCGGCTTGCCGTCGAGCGTACCCGTATAGCCGAAACGGACGTAGTCGCCCTTGGCGGCGGGCCGCTCGGCGACCTTGAAATCGGCACGCTCAGCGCGCAGACCCTCGATCACGCCGTCAACCTCTGCCTCAGTCGGATCGGTCGGCTGGACCTCGGTTTCAATCCCGACGTACTCCGGCAACTTGATTTCCGGACGGACATCGACCGTAAGCTTGATGGCGGCAGACAGGCCTGGCTCGATCGAGCCCTCCTCAACGTCAACCAGGGAAAGCACTTGCAACTTGGACTGCTCGAGACCGTCGCGATAGGCCTTGCCGACGACCTTGCTCTTGAACTCCTCCTTGAGCTCCTTGCTGAAGCGCTTGGCCACCATGGCGGCCGGGGCTTTACCCGGACGGAAGCCAGGCAGGCTGACTTGGCGGGAAAACTCGCCCAGGAGGACGTTGTATTCGCCATCGACCTCACCCTTGTCGAGGGTGACGGTCAGCGTTTTGCGGGTATCGTTGATGTCGGTGATTTGAACGTTCACGGTGTAAAATGCGGGAGGTTTCCTCAGAGCAAAGAGGCCGAGGTAACTACTCCCGCAAGGGCCGGTCAAGGTCTCTTTCGACACAAATCGACCGCAATCCACCTTGGATTTTCCTGCCGCACCACCCAAGCTGCCCG
>Ga0208882_1000362_pt1 | contig 20729 bp, 14 predicted proteins | sample LakWasMet14_LOW5_2_FD_183862 | JGI IMG/M metagenome (GOLD analysis project Ga0208882, IMG submission 183862) | Freshwater sediment methanotrophic microbial communities from Lake Washington under simulated oxygen tension - Sediment Metagenome... | ecosystem: Environmental > Aquatic > Freshwater >...
CAATATACCGAATATTGTAACTTGTTTAGCTTTCATAAAACCCTCTAAAATTAAACCAGTGCGTGCTTTTATGTTCAAATATCAGTGTGGTAATTTCCCTGATACAATAAACAGCATAATATCCAAGCCTTAAATTTACCTGACTTAGATAAAGAAAAATTGATATTCTCCCAACCCTTAGAGCTAAGGATAAGATGACATATAATAGCATCAATTTCCCTCAAACACGCATGAGAAGAATGCGTTATAACGACTTTTCCCGCCGGTTAATGCGCGAAAATCGCTTATCTGTTGATGATCTGATTTATCCGATGTTTGTCACTGAAGGCTCGAATCAACGGGAATCCATCTCATCCATGCCGGGAGTGGAACGGCTCTCGCTGGACTTGCTGCTTGAAGAGGCCCATCAGCTTTATAATCTGGGCATCCCGGCCATTGCGCTGTTTCCTGTGACGTCTGCTGATAAAAAATCGGAACAGGCTAACGAAGCCTATAACCCTGACGGCTTGATTCAGCGTAGCGTGAGAGCTTTGAAAGAAGCTGTTCCCGAATTGGGCATTATTACCGATGTCGCACTGGACCCCTTTACTAGCCACGGACAGGATGGACTGGTCAACCAGGACGGCTACGTGATGAATGACGAAACCATTGCGGTATTGACCCGGCAGGCGTTGTCTCATGCCGAAGCCGGCGCTGACATTGTCGCCCCGTCGGACATGATGGATGGCCGTATCGGCGCAATCAGACAGGCACTGGAAGACCAAAACCATGTCAATACCTTGATACTTGCCTACTCTGCCAAATATGCCTCCAGCTTTTACGGCCCGTTCAGGGATGCAGTAGGTTCCGCCGGGACGCTGGGCAAAGGCAACAAATACAGCTACCAAATGGACCCGGCCAATTCCGATGAAGCCATGCGTGAAATACAGCTGGATCTGCAGGAAGGCGCGGATATGGTCATGGTCAAGCCCGGCATGCCTTATCTGGACATTATTCGCCGGGTCAAAGACCAATACGGCGTGCCAACGTTCGCCTATCAAGTCAGCGGCGAATACGCGATGCTCAAAGCCGCTTCCATGAACGGCTGGCTGAATGAAAAACAAGTCGTTCTGGAATCCCTGCTGGCCTTCAAACGCGCCGGCAGCGACGCCATCCTGACCTATTACGCCAAATCTGTAGCCCAGTGGCTGCAAGAATAGTTCACAACCAATGAAAAAGCAGTGATCCACGGAAAACACGAAAGTCACGAAAAAAATGAACCGCTAGGAAACAAAAGGATTGCGTCTGGGTTTGCCAGTCAACTTCGATTGCTATGAAAGCAACCGTCAACAAGGATTGTGCTATAAAGCTTCTTCGTGCTTTTCGTGGACAGCGCATAACATCAATTAACCTTTAATCTAACACCTGAAGTGGAGTTCATTTCATGTCAGAAGACATCCTAATTACAGAAAAAAGAAGATTTCATATTGAGGAAGCCATTCTGGTTTTACTGCTGCTCCTGTCCCTAGTCGGCATCGGCATCATGGACTTTTCTCCCGCCGACGGTTATGGCTACTGGCTTATTATGGTGCTCCTGTTTGGTTTGTCTGCGATGATTATCGGCTGGCTGCAATCCAAGCACCGTAGCGATGACTTCAAGATCATTTTGCGAGAGCAATCGCTACACTGGGCGACATCCTTGCTGATCGTTGGCGGACTATTTTTAATCCACCAATCCGGGCGCATAGACGAACAAGACGCCGGCCGCATTATCCTGCTGATTTTATCGCTTTCAACCATACTTGACGGTTTGCGCGTAGGCTGGCGCTTTAGCCTGGTCGGGCTATTCCTCGGGGTTGCCGCTGTCGTTTCAGTATATACGCCGCACTTTCTCTGGGTAGAATTGGGCATTGCCATTGTGATAGTTGCAGTGACTATTGCATGGGAATTATGGATGGAAAGAAAGGCGCAATCATGGTCTTAACCGATCGCTACGCGGTCTTTGGTTGCCCGATCAAACACAGTAAATCGCCGCGCATTCACCGACTCTTTGCCGAACAAACCGGGCAAGCGCTTGAATACACCGCAATGGAAGTGCCTGCCGAGCAGTTCCAGACGGCAGTTGCGATGTTTTTCGCTGAAGGCGGCAAAGGCTTAAATTGCACCGTGCCTCTGAAAGAACTTGCCTGGCGCTATGCCGACCATAACACCGAACGCGCCCAACTGAGCAAGGCAGTCAACACGCTCGCGTTCCAGGAGGACGGTTCTGTTTTAGGCGACAACACCGACGGCATCGGCCTAGTGACAGACTTGACCGCCAATCATGGCATCACCGTAACAGGCATGCGCATACTGATTTTGGGTGCCGGCGGCGCCAGCCGGGGCATCCTAGCGCCGATACTTGAGCAATCTCCGAGATCGATTGTAATTGCTAACCGCACCGTTGATAAGGCCGTCGAGCTGGCCGCAGAATTTCATGGCAGAGGCCCTATTACCGGCTGCGGTTTTGATGATTTGGAAAGCCGGCAGTTTGATTTGATTTTAAACGCGACATCAGCCAGTTTGAGCGGTCAGCTACCGCCACTACCAGCGGGTCTATTGGCTACAGACGGCAGCTGTTACGATCTTGCTTACGGTAACGAACCGACCGCTTTTGTGCGCTGGGGATTGGAAAATCATGCAGCAAAGAGTCTGGATGGGCTGGGCATGCTGGTTGAACAAGCTGCGGAAGCTTTTTTTATCTGGCGCGGCGTTCGCCCGGCAACCCGGCCTGTTATTGAACTGTTGAATTCAGAAAGGCTAAAGGCTAAAGGCTAAAGGCTAAAGGCTAAAGGCTAAAGGCTAAAGGCTAAAGGCTAAAGGCTAAAGGCTAAAGGCTAAAAATTGAAAAAGTTCTTAAACCTCAATGCAAGCTTTCTTTCGCCCTTTGCCCTTTGCCTTTCGTCTCGTTCATCAGTCAAATCCGACATCTTCCGTATTTTTTAAATACTCATTTTTTAGCTGAATATATTGTCTGGACGAATATTCCAGAAATTCCTTTTCAGACTCCTTTAAAGGCCTCGCCTGTTTGGCAGGTGTGCCCATGTAAAGGTAGCCGCTCTCCAGCTTTTTTCCGGGTGGAACCAATGCGCCGGCTCCCAGCATCACATAATCCTCAAGAACGGCACCATCCATAATAATCGCCCCTATCCCTATTAAGCAGTAATCGCCCACAGTGCAGGCGTGAACTACGGCTCTATGCCCTATGGTAACGCCCTTGCCTATGATTAAAGGATAACCTTGGCCCGTATATTTTCCGGCGTGAGTGACATGCAAGACTGAACCGTCCTGCACGTTGGTGCCTGTGCCAATCATCACGCTCTCGACATCGCCTCTAACTACTGCGGTAGGCCAGATGGAAACATCATCGCCCAGGGTAACGTCGCCGATCACCACCCCGCTGTCATCTATAAAAACCGAGTTGCCGATTTTAGGGTGCTTATCTTTAAATTTTCTAATCGCCACGTTAAGTCCCTCTGCCTGACTCAATCTAATAATTTTAACAACTCTTGCTGTAACGCTACGCTTGCACTCGATTCAACGCAAACAGCGCCAAAGCTAATACAACCAAACTGGGAATAAAGGCCATTAGCGGTGGGTTAAGGCCATAAATCAAGCCGACGTGACCGACAATTTTATCGATAATATTAAATCCCATACCGATGACAACGCCGATCATCATTCTTGCGCCAACGTTAACGCCGCGTTTAACGCCGATGACAAAAGGCGCAGACACCAGCAGCATTACGAAAACAACCAGGGGATTGACTACTCTCCCCCAGAAAGCCATTTCAAACTCGTGCGACTTTTGATGATTCTGCTTTAAGAAATCAATATACATCGCCAGATCATACATGGACAGATCATGCGACTTGACCACAACAATATCCAGCAAATCCGGGGCAAGGCTCGATTGCCACATTTGTTCAGCTTGGCTGCTTGACCCCATCTGTTCCAATGAGAGGTTTGATTGCGCGATACCCTCTAATTTCCATTGCTGATCGCCTTGAAAAGTCGCTTTTTGTGCATGGGCTGAATAACGCAAATGGCGCTGATCATCCAGTTCATAAATGCTGATGTCGGCCAGACTGCCGTCATCCTCTATTTTCCGTACGTTGATGAACTTTTTGCCTTCCCGCAGCCAGAGACCATATTTGGCTTTCATGACAATCTGATCATTCAGGGCGGTGACTCTAATCATCTGTGCCGCCTGCTCGGTTACCGGCGCGACAAATTCACCGACCACGATGGCAATCAGAACCAAAATGGCGCCCGCCACCATAACCGCTTTAATAATCCCCAAAACGGATAAGCCCGCAGCCCGCATCGCAATAAGTTCGCGATTATTACCCATCGCCCCCAATATGAATAAACTGCCTAATAAAGCGGATGCCGGCATCAATTCATAAAAAACGGACGGTGAAGTCAAGGCAAGATAATAAAAAATCTCGGTTAAGCCGTAGTTGCCTTTACCCAGATCCTTTAGCTGATCACTGAAGGTAAACAAATTGAATAAGGTCAATAATAATAGAACGGCAACGAAAGAGCCTTTGAGTATTTCCCTAACGATATAGCCTGTTAATACATTCACTTACGCACCATTTCCCTGACTTTAACAGCCAGCCATTGCCACCCGTATAATCTTGCCAATAAGATCCCGCCTATTATCAATAAGAGCGTATTAACACCAAAGGCGCCTAGCCACGCCGGAATAGTTTGATTCATGACCCAGCTCTGACTGACTCGAATAAGATTGCCATAGCTAAAATAGATCAGGAAGCCGACCAGCATATTTCCGTAAACACCACCACGAGGCGACATCTGCGCCAAAGGCACGGCAATAAAACTAAGCAACAGTATCCCCATGGGGATGGAGAACCGACGCTGTAACTCGGCAATATCGGCTATTTTACCGGAACTCGACAAAGCTTCGGTGGCAACCGACTCCTTATCGAAAGTGACGGCTGACTCTTTGGTATCCAACCTCACGGCATACTCGGAGAACTGCTCAATGACATAATTTACGGTTCCCGGCTGTCCCTGTATACGTTCACCATTTTCCAAAACAACGTAACGCCCGTCCGGCAAATCTTTCATCCGGCCTAATTCGGCGTTAATAATCGCCAAACGATTTCCCTGCCTGTGCTGGACAAAAACCTGACGCATGGTTTTATCGCTATCGATTTTTTCCACATAAAAAACCAGATCGCCCTGACTGTATTCACTAAACTTTCCGGCGGCAACGCCTCTAAGATCGGCCGATTCCTTATCCTGATGCATGATCTGCTCCATTCTGGCTTCCGCCCAAGGAGAAACATAAAATGACAAACCGGCGGACAATATACTTAAAGGTAAAACCAGCAGGAAAATAGCCCGATAAACCGTCCCTGCACCGCCGCCTGCCGAAGCCACTGCCGACATTTCCTGATCCCTGTACATTCTGCCCAAGACCATCAACACTGCCATAAACAAGGCGGCCGGCAAAAAGGCGGCACTGGCAATAATTGTTTTTAAACCTAGAACGGTCATTAAGGTTTCATTGGACACTTGGCCTTCAATCGCCTTATCAAGCACCCTGATAAATTGCCTGCTGACGATAATAACGACAATCACCGACCAAACCGCCAATACCGTCCTTAACAAATCCAAAGCCACCATTTTGTCCAGGACGGTAATTAACTTACGCCGCCCCATTTTGTAGCCTTTAATCCAATTCACTTCCAAGCGTGTCCCCAATCAAAAATGAGCGTTATATATTAAGACGGACGTCAAAAAAACATCGACTTCCACCTTGAGCCGGCAAATTATGAACTATTTTATAGAAACAGTGCTATTTGCAGTAGCTCATTGTGTGCCTGATTTGTTTGAATCGAGTATAAATCAAGGATCGTAACGGCCAAATACAGTGGCCTTCAGTTCATTCCGAAAAGAGGTTTGATAAAAGATTCAATTTACCACCACCCCGTGCATCCTCAATCAAAAACCGCTATTTGTGTTGTATAATTGCAGCTAAACAGCCCATCTTGCAGCACCCCATTTTTCCGGTCCGCTCAGGATAATGCTCCATTCAATCACTAACCGAGTTAAGTTATGGACTATTCAATAGAAACCGCGCCACTAGAAGAACTGCAATGTGATTGCGTTATTGTTGGCGTTTATCAAGACCAACAACTCAGTCCGTCGGCAGCGGCCCTGGATAACAGCACTCAAGGTCTCATCAATAAAATCGTCAGCCGAGGCGACTTGAGCGGAAAAAACGGCGAAACTGTATTAATCAACGCCATTCCCGGCAGCAAGATCGAACGTATTTTGCTGGTCGGGCTGGGCGAAAACAAGCCTTTATCCGGCAAAAACTACAAGAAAGCCCTGCTGGCCGCCGTCAACAGCCTGAAAAAACCGCAAATAAAATCAGTTGTTTGCTGTTTGGCCGAGAGCGATGTTGAAGGCCGCGACTGGCAATGGAAGTCCCGGCATGTCATAGAAGTTTTCAGCGATGCGGTCTATCAATTTACCCAGACAAAGTCGGATAAAGATACCGAAAGCAAAATTGAAAAAATTTCTGTTGCCTACAGGGATGTAGGCAAGGAGCGTGAGCTCGGAGCGGCAAGCTTTGCCGCCACGGAAGCCAACCGTGCCTTAGCCCATGCAGGCTTGCTGCAAGGCAAGGCTGTTGCAGAGGGTATGGAATTGACCAAACGTTTAGCCGATTTGCCGGGCAACATCTGCACGCCAACTTTTATTGCTGAACAGGCGATTGCACTGGGCAACCAATACCCCAGCCTGACGGTTAAAATAGTGGAAGAACCCGAAATGGCGGCGCTGGGCATGGGCGCTTTGTTGTCCGTCTCGCGCGGCAGCCGTCAACCCGCCAAATTAATTACCCTGGATTATCAAGGCGGTGAGAAAAACGCCAAGCCTATCGTACTGATCGGCAAAGGCCTGACTTTTGACGCGGGCGGCATTTCATTAAAGCAGGCGCCCGGCATGGATGAAATGAAATACGACATGTGCGGTGGCGCGACCGTTCTGGGTACACTGCTTGCTGCAGCGCAAATGCAGCTGCCGCTGAACATTATCGGGCTGATCCCGTCATCGGAAAACCTGCCCGATGGCGATGCCAATAAGCCGGGCGATATTGTCACCAGCATGTCCGGCAAAACCATTGAAATATTAAATACCGACGCCGAAGGCCGCCTGCTGCTTTGCGACACCTTAACTTATGCGGAACGCTACAACCCCGAGGCAGTGATCGACATTGCCACTTTGACCGGTGCCTGCGGAATCGCTTTGGGACGCGTGGTCAGCGGCCTGCTCGGCAACGATGACGCCTTGTGCAACGAACTGACAGCGGCCGGCGAAATCGCCAACGACCCTATCTGGCGCTTACCGCTTTGGGAAGAATACCAGGAGCAACTTAAATCCAATTTTGCCGACATGGCCAACGTCGGCGGCAAAGATGGCGGCACCATTACCGCTGCCTGCTTTCTGGCGCGATTTGCCGAGAAATTCCACTGGGCGCATCTGGACATTGCCGCCACCGCCTGGCGCACCGGCCAAACCAAAGGCGCGACCGGCCGCCCTGTGCCATTAATAAGCCAATATCTGATTAACCGGGCGCAGACTGCACAGAACATAAGTGGCTGAAGTCAGCTTTTACATACTGCCGACCGAATCGCTGGACGACCGGTATCTGTTTGCCTGCAAACTGATCGAAAAAGCCTATCGCAGCGGCAGTTTTTGTTATGTGCTCACCGATTCTGCCGAACAAAGCCGAATCATAGACGACCTGCTCTGGACCTTCAGGGCAGGCAGTTTCATTCCGCACCAGATTTACACTGGCGAGCCACCCGATATCGCCAGGGATGGTGTGTATGCCGCAGGCCTGTCGGGAGCAGGCGCGGCGATCGCCAGGGATGGTGTGTATGCCGCAAGCCTGTCGGGAACAGGCGCGGCGATCGCCAGGGAGGGTGGGTATGCCGCTGGCTCGCCGGGAGCGAGCGCGGCGATTGAGCAAGTCATCTTGATCGGCTCATTGAATCCACCCGAGCACTGGCAAAAAGCCCTGTTCAATCTGTCCTCACGCTATCCTGAAATAGGACCGCAAACCGGGCGCATTCTTGAAATACTGGATAACAGCGAAACGACCAAAGCAGAGGGCAGAAATCGCTATCGCCGCTATCAGCAGTCAGGCATGAAGATCACTACGCATAAAGATTGGCAGTAAAGCCCGCCTTTTCAACATTTAGCGCAAAACAAGGAACACAATGCAACTTCAGCTTGAAGACCTGCTTTATCAAAGCAAAGCCATACAAAGTGCGGTTCAGCTTTTCAACGGCCAAAGCAGAAATGTGTCCGAGCGTACGCTGCTATCCCAAGCCAATGCCATCGACATCACCCCTAACCAGTGCTTGCTAAGCCCGGAACAGCTGCTCAAAAATAAACTCGCCATCCTGCAACAAAACGCCCTTGCCGAAAGCGAGGCCGCTCTAAACGATGAGCCGCAAATCTGTATCGAAATGGAAACCGGCACCGGCAAGACACTGGTTTATATCCGCACCCTGTACGAACTTTATAAAGAATACGGCTATACCAAGTTCATCATCCTGGTGCCGTCCATCGCGGTAAAAGAGGGCATCATCAACACGCTGGAAAGTTTTGCCGGACAGCTTAAAGACTATTATCAGCATAACATCCACTGGTTCGAATACGACAGCAAACGCCTGAATCAACTCAAACACTTTATCAACGACGATCAGCCGCAAATCATGCTGACCACCGTTCAGGCCTTCACCGCAGAAGACCGCATCCTAAACCAGCCGGGCCGGGATGACAGCATCGGCGGCTTTAGCTATCTTGAAGCCCTGGGACAAACCCGCCCCATCATTATCATGGACGAACCGCAAGAAGGCATGGATACCGACTTGGCGCAAAAGCGCCTGAACACTTTAACGCCGCTGTTCGTGTTCCGTTATTCGGCTACCCACAAGCGCATCATCAACCGGCTTTATCGCCTGACGCCTTATGATGCTTACGCCGAAGGTTTGGTGAAAAAAATAGAAGTGCTCTCGGTCTCGGAAATCAACGACGAAGCCCTGCTGAAAATAGAGTTGCAGGAGATTCAGGCGCAAGCCGGGCAAGACCCGAAAGCCAAGCTTAATCTTTGGCACAATCTCAAAACAGGCTTTACGCTTAAAGCCAGCAAATGGCTTAAAGTCGGCGATAATTTGGGCGGGATAACCAACAATATCAGCTATCAGGACTTTACCATAGAGCGCATATACAAAGGCTTACGGGCGACTGCATGGACGCAGGAGGTAGAGCAACGCAGGGAGCAGTTGCCGGATAAAAACTGGAAAATCCGTTTCAGCAACGGCGTAGAAATAGAACAAAACCAGCGCCAGGGCGACATCAGCGGCATATTCCGCCAGCAGCTGTACTGGCTAATTGACAGCCATTTTAACAAACAGCAAAAACTCAGCCCGCGCGGCATCAAATGCCTGTCGCTTATTTTTATCGACAAAGTCGACAATTACATTGGTGCCGAGCCGCTGATAAAACAACTGTTTGCCGAAGAATATCAGCGCGTCCACCAGGAGCGCACCGGCAAGCAGGCCAGTCCCGAACACATTACAGCCGTACAAGGCTACTACTTTGCGCGCACCGGCAAAGGCGAATTTACCGACAACGAAAGCGCCATGCTCAAGAACCGGGAAATCTACGACCTGATCCTTAAAGACAAGCAGCAACTATTGTCGCTGGACAATCCGGTCGAATTCATTTTCTCGCATTCCGCGCTGGGCGTCGGCTGGGACAACCCCAATATCTTCAACATCGCCACGCTTAACCAGACCTACAGCGAAATCAAAAAACGCCAGGAGATAGGCCGCGGCCTGCGTATCTGCGTTAACCAGCAAGGCCGGCGCATTTACGACCCGGCCAGCGACGATGCCGACGATGAAGTCAATGTGCTAACCTTGATCCCCAATGAAACTTACGAAACCTTCGCCTTGCAATACCAAGCGCAATTGGCGGACGAATTCGGCTCAGACGGTAAAAAGCCGCCCCTGCGTAAAAACAGCAAAGGCAACAAGAAGCAAAACAAACTCACCCGGCACGAAGCCCGATTTAACAACGACAGTTTCCGCAACTTCTGGAAAGCATTGGCGAGAAAAACCCAATACACGGTTAATTTTAACGAGGCTGAAATCATCAGTCGCGGCATACAGGAACTGGGCAAAATAAAAATCGCCGCTTACGAAGCCGAAATACGCCTGACCCGCATCAAACAACTGCAAGACATCCAAGGCAAAGGCGAGGAGATCGGCCGGGAAATCGCCCAGCTTAAAGCCAGTTACTCGGCGGCGGATATTGTCGAACAAATCAGCGAAAACACTTCGCTCAGCTACAGCGTAGTGTTCAGGATCATCAAGGCATTGGATAATAAGGCCCAGATACTGCGCAATCCGCCGCTATTTATCCAGCAAGCCAGCAAAGCGCTCAAACGCATTGAACTGGAAGAAATGCTGCGTACCCTCAGTTACGATACAAATGGCGACAGTTTTCCATTGGAGCTGTTCAAAGAGACCATTCATACCTACTCGCCGGTTGAGCCGACGCCCAACAAAGGCATTTACGATTTTGCCATTTGCGATGCCGACTCCCAGCCGGAACATGAGTTTGCCCGTCGAGCCGACAACGACCCCAAAGTCGTCTGCCTGCTGAAACTGCCCGAGTTCTATAAAATCCCCACACCCATTGGCAGCTATCAACCCGACTTTGGCCTGGTCGTAAAACAGCGTAACCTCAGAAACAGCGACGAAAAAGAACTGTATTTTGTGATTGAAACCAAAAGCACCAATGACATCGAAGACACCCACGCACTGACCGACGATGAACGCATCAAAATTAAATGCGCGGCCAAACACTTTCAGGCATTAGGCATACACGCCGAGATTGGCGGCGAACTACGGTACGAAGTCAAAGAAACGCCGGGCGATTACCAACAAACCAATGCCGCCTTTCGAGCGCCGGTTAAAGATTACGGCGATATAAAGATATAATCACTACAAAACAAACTTGATTAGCAAGATACTTCAGCTAAATCGTCATACCGGCAGGGATGACGGCTTATGTAAATACCGATGCCCTCTTGCCCATCTTTATACACAAATATACAAGTTACTCGTCATACCCGCCGGGAAGCGGGTATCCAGTGCCATGGATGGTAAGCTCATATCCATCCATGGAGTCTGGATCCCGGCACCCGTGAGAGCACGAAGTGAATCCCTGCCGGGATGACGACTTAAGTAGACGACTATGCCCTTTGTGGGCAACACAATGCACAACACCCTAAATAAAAAATGAACGAAAACACCCTGCAAAACAAAATGCCCAACACCCCCGACGGACAGCAACAACGCTTGCAGGAATTAAAGCGCCTGTTTCCCGACCTGTTTGACGGCGAAGGCCGGCTTAAGCTCGACGACCTTAAACAACTGACCGGCGAAGCCGTCCACAACAAGGAACGTTACGATTTTACCTGGTCGGGCAAACGCAACGCCAAACAGGCCGCCTACAGCCCTACCACGGCGGCGCTGACCTATGACGAAACCCGTTCAGTCAATCCCGACAAGGCGGACGGCAACCTGATCATCGAAGGCGAAAACCTGGAAAGCCTTAAATGCCTGTTGGCCGCGTATCGCGGCGCGGTCAAATGCATCTACATCGACCCGCCTTACAACACCGGCAAGGATTTTGTTTATTCCGACAATTACAACGAAGAGCGCAAAGCCTACTGGGAGCAAACCGGCGGCGTGGAAGACGGGATCAAAGTGGACACCAACCCCGACAGCGACGGCCGCTATCACTCCAACTGGCTGAACATGATTTACCCGCGCTTGCTGCTGGCGCGGCAACTGCTGAAAGACGACGGCGTGATCTTTGTGTCAATAGACGATAATGAAGTGCATAACCTGCGCAAGGTCATGGATGAGGTGTTTGGGGAGGAGAATTTTGTTGCCTGCGTGTGCTGGCAAAAAAAGTATGCGCCATCCAATGACACGGAAGACTTTTCACCCATGCACGACTTTATAATAGTGTATTGCAAGGAAAGAAAATACACCGATAGTGGCAAAGTTATCGGTATTCTGCGGCGTTTAGACCGTACCGAGGAACAAAACAAACTGTATAAAAACCCGGATAATGATCCTCGTGGCCTATGGCGAACGGATAACTATCTTTGTAACAAAACTGCTGATCAGCGACCGAATCTTTATTATCCGATTATTCACCCAAAAACTGGCGAAGAAATTTGGCCAAACCGCAATGCTGTATGGCGATACAGCAAGGAAAGGCACGAACTGAATTCCAGGGAAAACCGCATCTGGTGGGGAGCAACCAAAGACAACGCCGTTCCAGCCTATAAACGTTTTCTCAATGACGTGTCTGGCGTGATTACCACTACGTGGTGGACACATCAAGACGCCGGACATAACGATGAAGCAAAAAAAGAATCCCGAAATTTGTTGAGCGACATAGGCGTCGATTTCGATACACCCAAGCCCGCCCGGCTAATCAAACGCATCCTGAAACTGGCTACCTCGCCGGGTGAAAAAACCGATGCAGTTTTGGGCGTTAACGACATAACAGCAACTTATCAGGTTGAAGGACAAGTTGAAACTCTGCTAAATGACAAGGAAATTGTTCTGGATTTCTTTGCCGGTTCCGGTACGACCGCTCAAGCCGTTTTGGAACTTAACAAGGAAGATAACGGCAACCGTCAATTCATCCTTGTTCAGCTGCCCGAACAAATCAAAGCCGATTCAGCCGGTTTCAAAAAAATATCCGACATCACCATCGAGCGGGTAAAACGGGTGATTAACGGCTATACCCTCAAGGGCACAAGTGGCGAAAACTCCCAACCTTTGAATGCCGGTTTCAAAGTCTACCAACTGACCAAGTCGCATTTTCCGCGCGTCGATTTCAGGCCCGATCCGGAAGCTTCGGAAGCCGAAAACCTGCAACGGCTGGAAGCTTACATCACCGAAAAAGAAGCGCAACTGATCGGCCTGTTTGAGCCGTACGAGATACGCGATGAGGTGTTACTGAAAAACGGCTTCCGCCTGGATTACCGGCTACAGGAACAACCCCGGTTCACCGCCAACACCGTCAGCCTTGCCGATGACGGCGAAAAGTCGGCCTTGATCTGCCTGGACAATACCCTGTCGAATAAAACCGTCGAGCAATTACTGGAAAAACCGCAAGCGTTTATCTGCCTGGAACGCGCCCTGAACACCGATGCCAAATGGAATCTACGCCAGCATCTTAAGCATCTGTTTATCGCTTTTTAATTGCCGAAGTTACGCTCCCACGGTTACCGTGGAAACGATACAATATATTAATACGTTTCGATAAAAAGTGCGTAGGTCGGGTTAGCGATAACCCGACATTTTGCGTGTATGTGTTGGGTTACGGCTAACGCCTTTTATGTCCTTTAGGGAAACGCTGATTTATTCCGTTCGTGGTGAGCTTGTCGAACCATGAGCGGAATAAATCCAATTCAATCCGTAACTTAAAAAACCCTTCGACAGGCTCAGGGCGAACGGAGTGATTTAATCAGCGCTTCCTTAGGGTAAGCCCAATCTACAAACTGTATAAAAATCAGTTTAACCGGAGGCAAACATGAATTTGTCAGAAAAAATATTAACAACCGTCGCCTCATTGCCCGAATCAAAACAGATTGAAGTGCTTGATTTTGTAGAATATCTAAAACTAAAAATGGAAAAAGAAGAAAGTGGCAATTGGAATAGTTTTTCTATTGCATCCGCAATAAGAGGCATAAAAAATGAAGACTCTAATTATTCTATTTCTGATTTGAAAGAAACATACCGATGATTTCAGAAGGCCAGATTGTCCTTTTCCGTTTTCTTCAAGCAGATCAATAAAGACGGAAAACGTTGGTCTGCACTGATTCCCACCCTTAATCCTGTTAAAATAATCAATTTTTCACGAAAACAATAACGCATCCATGGAAAAAACATACGCCCCGCATTCGATTGAACAACGCTGGTATCAAACCTGGGAAGAAAAAGGCTATTTTGCGGCCAAACCGGACGGCGAATCTTATTGCATCATGATTCCTCCGCCCAATGTCACCGGCAGTTTGCATATGGGCCACGCGTTTCAGGACACCATCATGGACGCCCTGACCCGCTATCACCGCATGAAAGGCTACAGCACGTTGTGGCAGCCGGGCACCGACCATGCCGGCATCGCCACGCAAATGGTGGTTGAAAGATTATGCAATGCCGAAGGCTTAACCCGCCATGATTATGGCCGGGAAAAATTCATCGAAAAAATCTGGGAATGGAAGGAAGAATCCGGCGGCACGATTACTCGCCAGTTGCGGCGCATGGGCTCTTCGCTGGACTGGGATAAAGAGCGCTTCACGATGGATGAAGGCATGTCCGATGCGGTGCAGGAAGTGTTCATACGCTTGTATGAAGAAGGCCTGATTTATCGCGGCAAACGCTTGGTCAACTGGGATCCGGTCTTGCATACCGCAGTTTCCGACCTGGAAGTGCTGTCCGAAGAAGAAAACGGCTCGATGTGGCATTTGCGTTATCCGTTGTCCAATGGCACGGGGCATTTGATCGTCGCTACGACCCGTCCTGAAACCATGCTCGGCGATGCGGCCGTCGCAATTCATCCCAACGACGAGCGCTATAAACATCTGCTCGGCGAGTTTGTGGAACTGCCGTTAACCGGCCGACGCATACCGATTATTGCCGATGAATATGTCGATCCTGAATTCGGCACTGGCTGCGTCAAGATCACTCCGGCCCACGATTTTAACGATTACGAGGTCTGGACCCGTCATCGTCATACCGCAGTTATTCAGGATTTACCGCATGGCGGCTTGATTAATATTTTAACTGTCGACGCGAGCATCTGCTCCGATGAATTAGTCCCTGCTCAATATCAAGGCCTTGACCGCTTTGAGGCACGCAAACAAATGGTTGCCGATCTTGACGCCGCAGGCTTGCTGGAAAAAATCGCCGACCATAAATTGATGGTACCGCGCGGCGATCGCACCAACAGCGTGATCGAACCGCTCCTGACCGACCAGTGGTATGTCAAGGTCGCCCCTCTGGCCGAACCTGCGATTGCTGCGGTTGAAAACGGCGACATCAAGTTTGTGCCGGACAACTGGAAAAACACTTATTTCGAATGGATGCGCAATATCCAGGACTGGTGTATCTCGCGGCAAATCTGGTGGGGGCACCGCATCCCGGCCTGGTATGATGAGCTGGGCAATGTTTACGTCGGCAATTCTGAGCAGGACATCCGCGCCAAGCACAACCTGCCCGAAGATTATGCACTCAAACAGGACGAAGACGTGCTGGACACCTGGTTTTCTTCCGCGCTGTGGCCGTTTTCCACGCTGGGCTGGCCTGAACAAACCCCGGAATTGGCCAAGCATTACCCAACCAGCGTGCTGGTAACCGGTTTTGACATCATTTTCTTTTGGGTCGCCAGAATGATCATGATGGGCCTGAAATTTCAGGGCAAGGTGCCGTTTAAGGAAGTCTATATCCACGGCTTGGTGCGCGATGCGGAAGGACAAAAAATGTCTAAATCCAAAGGCAACGTGCTCGACCCGATTGACATCATCGACGGCATAGACTTGGATGCCTTGGTGGCAAAACGCACGTCCGGCATGATGCAGCCGCATTTGGCAAAAAAAATCGAGCAGGATACCCGTAAGCATTTTCCGGACGGCATCCAGTCATACGGTACCGATGCACTGCGTTTTACCTTTGCATCCTTAGCTTCGACAGGGCGGGACATACGTTTTGACTTGGCCCGTACCGAAGGTTACCGCAACTTCTGCAACAAGCTCTGGAACGCGGCGCGTTACGTGCTGATGAATACCGAGGAGCAAGATTGCGGCTTATCCGGCGCGCCCTGCGCGTACAGTCAAGTCGACCGTTGGATTACTTCCCGACTGCATCAGGTAACGGCTGTAACCAGTAATGCTATTGAAAATTACCGTTTCGACCTGGCAGCGCAAGCCATTTATGAGTTTACCTGGAACGAATACTGCGACTGGTATCTGGAACTGGCAAAAATATCCCTGCAATCGGACGATGAGGCGCTGCAACGCGGCACACGTAAAACCTTGCTGACGGTTTTGGAATCGATTTTACGTTTGGCGCATCCGATCATGCCGTTTATTACCGAAGAAATCTGGCAACGAGTCGCGCCGCTGGCGGGAATTATCGCCAGGAAGGGTGATGCTGCAAGCCAGTCGGGAACTGGCGCGGCAGCAGAGACCATCATGTTGCAGCCTTACCCGGTTGCCGATGAAACGCAAATCGACGCCAACGCGATTGCCGAAACCAATTGGGTGATGAATTTTATTCTGGGCGTGCGCCGTATCCGTGGCGAGATGAATATCGCCCCCAGTAAACCACTGCCGGTATTGCTGCAAGACGGCTCGGATGCTGACCGGCAGAGCTTGGCTAACAACCGGATTTATTTGCAGAAGCTGGGCAGATTGGAATCGATCACTTGGTTAAACAGTGATGCAACTGCGCCTGAATCGGCGATGGCCTTAGTCGGCGACATGAAGATCCTGATCCCAATGGCCGGCTTAATCGATAAGGAAGCGGAACTGGCGCGACTGGAAAAAGAAATACAAAAAATTCACAACGACCTGCCCAGAGTTGAAGGTAAATTGAATAATCCGGCGTTTGTCGATAAAGCACCACCGGAAGTTATTGATAAGGAAAAAGCCAAGCTGGCCGATTTACGTTCAATGCTGAACAATCTTGAAGAACAGCAACGCAAAATCCGGGCGTTATAAAAAAGGCAGACAAAAGGCGAAAGGCTAAGGGCAAAGGTGGCTGTCCCCTTTAGCCTTTAGCCTTTAGCCTTGTAGCTTGTAGCTTGTAGCTTGTAGCTTGTAATTTTTTAATCTATATTTGCTTAATCAACTGACAAAACAAACATCCTATGAATACCGCACCAAAAGATTTACATTTTAGTGGCCTTACACGGTGCTTGATCGCTAAGGGTCTGCTAACTGAAGCGGATGCCCAAATTCATAGCCAGGAAGCGCAAAAAAAACAAGTCCCGCTAATACGCCACCTCGTCAGCAACAAGCTCATTGACAGCAAAGCATTGGCTACCCAAGCGTCCATCGAATTTGGCGTACCTTTTTTTGACCTGGATGCCATTGACTGCCGCAAGCTGCCTACCAATCTGGTGGGAGAAAAGCTGATCCGTAAATGTCACGCGCTCCCGCTGTTTTCCCGGGGCAAAACGCTGTTTGTCGCGGTATCGGACCCAACCGACTTTCGCGCTCTGGATGACTTCAAGTTTCACAGCCGCCTTAATCCCGAAGCCATTCTGGTCGAAGAGGACAAGCTTATCAGAGCCATTGAGACCGCCCTAGAGGCCGCCGATACCTCAATGACTGACATGCTTGATGAAGATCTGGATAATCTGGACATCTCCGGCGGAGAAGAAGATACCTCTAAAGCCGAAGTTACCTCGGATATTGATGACGCGCCGATTGTTCGTTACGTCAACAAAATACTGCTGGATTCTATTAAACAAGGGGTATCCGATATCCACATGGAGCCCTACGAAAAGATTTTCCGCATTCGCTATAGATCGGACGGCATACTCCGTCAGGTTGCCACGCCTCCTGCCAGTATTGCCAACAGGCTTGTATCCCGTCTGAAGGTCATGTCCAAAATGGATATTGCCGAACGCCGGGTCCCGCAGGACGGCCGTATCAAAATGACCTTGTCCAAGAATCGTGCCATTGATTTCCGGGTCAACACCTGCCCTACTCTGTTTGGCGAAAAAGTTGTGTTGCGTATTTTGGATCCTACCAGCGCCCAACTAGGCATCGAAAAGCTCGGTTTTGAACCGGAACAACAACGAATTTTCCTTGAAGCCATCAACAAACCCTACGGTTTGGTGCTGGTGACCGGGCCAACCGGTAGCGGTAAAACCGTTTCGCTCTATACCGGCCTCAATATTCTTAATACCATGGAACGCAATATCTCCACCGCTGAAGACCCGGTGGAAATTACCGTGGAGGGCATTAATCAGGTCAATATGAATCCTAAAGCGGGCCTGACTTTTGCCAGTGCCTTACGCGCCTTTTTACGGCAAGATCCTGACATCATCATGGTGGGTGAGATTCGAGATTTGGAAACCGCCGAAATCGCCGTCAAGGCCGCACAAACGGGACATTTGGTGCTGTCAACCCTGCATACCAATGACGCGCCGCAAACCTTGAATCGGCTCATGCAGATGGGCATCCCGCCGTTCAACATTGTTTCTGCGGTTAACTTGATTATGGCGCAACGTTTGGGCCGACGGCTCTGCGAACATTGCAAAGCCCCCGCTGAGTTGCCCGATAAAGTCCTCCTTGCCGCCGGCTTTAAAGAAGAAGAGTTGCGTGATCTTAAAATATTCAAAGCAGTAGGCTGTGAGCATTGCACGAACGGCTATAAAGGACGGGTCGGCGTTTACCAAGTCCTGACGCTGACTGAAAAAATGCGCACGCTCATCCTCAACGGCGGCAATACCGACCAACTGGCGGAGTGCGCCTTGGCTGAAGGTTTTAATGATTTGCGCAGATCAGGACTCAACAAGGTGCGCATGGGCATAACCAGCCTGGAAGAAATTGACCGGATCACCAAGGAATAAACATGGCAGAGCAAGCTGAACAAATAGATTTCATCTGGGCGGGAATCGGCAAAAACAAGCAAAAGTCCGGAGGGATAATCTCGGCAAAAAGCGAGGCTATTGCAAAAGCCGAACTGCGGCGGCAAGGCTATCGCGTCACCAAATTCAAACCAAAACCCAAGCCGCTGTTTGCCGCCAAAGTCAAGGCCATCTCGCCGGGTGATATAGCCGTTTTTGCCAGACAACTCGCTACCATGCTTAAGGCGGGGGTTCCGCTGGTTCAGTCTTTCGATATTGTCGGCAAAGGCCATGACAATCCAAGCATGGAGGCTTTATTGTTGGGCATCAAAGCCGACATTGAAAGCGGAGATACGTTAGCCGAAGCCCTTAACAAACGGCCGCTATACTTTGATGAATTGTTTTGCAACTTGGTTGCAGCAGGAGAACAAGCCGGGGTGTTGGAAACGCTGTTGGATAAGATTGCTTCCTACAAGGAAAAAAGCGAATCGATGAAGAAAAAGATCAAAAAGGCCCTGACCTATCCGATCGCAGTCATAGTCGTAGCCTTTATCGTCACCACCATTTTGCTGATTTTTGTGGTGCCGGTTTTTTCCGACATGTTTAAAAGCTTTGGCGCAGATTTGCCCGCCTTCACCAAGATGGTGGTTGCCATGTCGGAGTGGATGCAGGCATGGTGGTATATCGTTGTTGGTATTATTGTCGGCGCCGTTTACGTGTTCGGCTATTTTAAAAAACGCTCCAGAGCGTTTAATCACTTTCTGGATAAAACCCTGCTTAAATTACCGATAGTCGGGATTATCTTAAACAAGTCTGCTGTTGCGCGCTTTGCGAGAACCTTGGCAACCATGTCAGCCGCTGGGGTACCCTTGGTAGAAGCCCTGGAGTCGGTTGCCGGCGCCTGCGGCAACATTATCTATTGCGAAGCCGTTTTAAAAATGCGCGAAGAAGTGGCAACCGGCCAAAGGCTTCAGTTTGCCATGCAGCAAGCGGAGCTTTGGCCGAACATGGTGATACAGATGGTCGCCATAGGCGAGGAGTCTGGCGCTATGGACTCGATGTTGTTAAAAGTCGCCGATTTTTTTGACGAGGAAGTCGATAATCTTGTCGACAATTTGAGCAGTTTAATGGAACCTATCATTATGTGTATTTTGGGTATTTTAGTCGGCGGCTTGGTTGTCGCGATGTATTTACCTATTTTCAAAATGGGCGCCGCTGTGGGCTAATAGCATTGACTATTGAGCCAACTCAAATTTATCAAACGTAGCGCACGACTAGACTAGGCAGTCTTTTTCCGGGTCCGGGTAAGAGGCTGTCAGGTTAAGCATATAAAAACGCCATCCTAAAACATTGACTCTCTAAAACACGCAGATGCAGCAACTCAGTATACTTTTAACTATACCCACTCTATTTTCAGCTTTGGCCGGTATCACCGGCTTGCTCGTCGGGAGTTTTCTTAATGTTGTCATCTATAGATTGCCGATCATAATGCAACAAGGATGGCGCAAAGAATGTATGGAATATCTGCAAATCAGCCCGGAAGCAGGTCAAGCCGAAGAAGCTCCCTTCAATCTGGTTTTCCCATTATCGCGCTGCCCTAGCTGCAATACGCCCATTAAGCCTTATCAAAACATTCCCGTCATCAGCTATGTTTTTTTAAGGGGCCAATGCGCAACATGCGGTTGCCGCATTTCGATGCGCTATCCGATCATAGAAGCATTCACGGCGATAAGCTCATTCATAGTCGCTTGGCAGTTTGGCTATACCCCCCAAGCTGCTTTTGCTTTGCTGCTGACTTGGGCACTGATTGCGCTGATCTTTATTGATGTCGATCATCAGCTATTACCTGACTCCATCACTCTGCCCATGCTTTGGCTGGGGATTTGTCTAAGCCTTTTTAATGTCTATACTGATGCCCACGCCAGCATCATCGGGACTGTTGCCGGCTATCTAGCTCTCTGGAGTGTTTTTCATCTGTTTAAATT
>Ga0208882_1000364_pt1 | contig 20577 bp, 16 predicted proteins | sample LakWasMet14_LOW5_2_FD_183862 | JGI IMG/M metagenome (GOLD analysis project Ga0208882, IMG submission 183862) | Freshwater sediment methanotrophic microbial communities from Lake Washington under simulated oxygen tension - Sediment Metagenome... | ecosystem: Environmental > Aquatic > Freshwater >...
GCCGGCTGGAATGTCACGACGCATTCGCCGCTCGGCATTGTTGCCTGCATCTCGCCCTGGAATTTGCCGCTATATCTATTCACATGGAAAATTGCCCCGGCCTTGGCAGCCGGTAATTGCGTGATAGCAAAACCATCGGAAATTACGCCAATGACGGCCGCGATGCTGGGCGAGTTGGCGCAGAAAATCGGATTCCCGGAAGGTGTGCTGAATATCGTTCACGGGCTTGGCCACAAAGTCGGCCAGGCCCTGGTAGAGCACACCGACGTCAAAGCGGTTTCGTTTACCGGCAGCACGGCAGTTGGCAGGAAAATTGCCGCGCATTGTGGCCCCGCATTGAAAAAAGCATCGCTGGAATTGGGCGGAAAAAATCCGACCATTATTTTTGCCGACGCCCCCAGAAAAAACCTGATCGATACCTTGATGCGATCCGCATTTCAAAACTCCGGGCAAATATGCCTGTGCGGTTCGCGAATCCTGATCGAGAAATCCGTTTACAAGGAAATTCGCGACGCTTTCGTCGAACGGGCAAAGCATCTCCGGGTCGGTGATCCAATGGACGCCAAATCCCAGATGGGTTCGATGATTTCCAAAAACCATTTCGACAAGGTGATGTCGCATATCGATCTTGCCAAAGCCGAAGGCGGTGAATTGCTCTGCGGCGGCAATGCCATCGTGCCATCTGGTCGCGTTGAGAACGGCTGGTTTATTGCACCGACCGTATTCGAAAATCTCGGGCCCTATACCCGTACGAATCAGGAAGAAATTTTCGGGCCGGTTGTTACATTGCAGGCATTCGAAGACGAAACCGAAGCGGTCGCATTGGCCAATGCCAGTGACTATGGCTTGGCCGCCAGCATCTGGACCAGCGATATTCGCCGTGCCCACCATGTCGCCAATGCAGTGGAATGCGGAATCATCTGGATCAACACCTGGCTGCAGCGCGATTTGCGCACGCCGTTCGGCGGAATGAAGCAATCCGGCCTCGGTCGCGAAGGCGGCCTGGACGCCATGCGTTTTTTCACCGAAACCAAAAATATTTGCATCGACCTGGGATAAAGCATGCCACTACAAGATTTGCTTAAACAGAACAAGGAATGGGCTGAAAAGGTCCGACGCGAAGATCCGGATTTCTTCAAGCGCCTGTCGAAAATGCAGGCGCCGAAATATCTCTGGATCGGCTGTTCAGATTCGCGCGTACCAGCGAACCAGATTACCGGCATGCAACCGGGTGAAGTATTCGTTCATCGCAATATCGCAAATGTCGTTGTCCATACCGATCTGAATTGCCTGAGTACCATCCAATTTGCAGTCGATTTACTGAAAGTCGAACACATCATCGTTTGCGGCCACTATGGTTGCAGTGGTGTACATGCGGCTTTATCCAACACTCGCGTCGGACTGGCAGACAACTGGCTGCGTCATATCGCCGACGTCGCAAACAAACATTCGGCATTTATCCAGAGCCAGGAATTCGATTCCATGCGTCATGCTCGGCTTTGCGAGGTAAACGTGATCGAGCAAGTGGTCAATGTCTGCCAAACAACAGTCGTTGAAGATGCCTGGGCCCGCGGCCAGAACCTCGCAGTGCATGGCTGGGTTTACAGCCTGCTGGATGGCCGCATTACCGATTTGAGCATGAGTATTCGAAACAAGGAACAGCTAACTCAGGAATACCCGAAAGCGCTGGCCAAGCTGGGAGAGCATGTCGGCTCATGAACAACTCCATCGAAACGAGTACTGCACCGAAAGCCGTTGGTCACTACCCGCATGCGCGTCGTGTCGGCAATCTGCTTTTTCTATCCGGCATTGGTCCACGCAGTGCTGTCGACAACAGTATTCCAGGCAATGTTTACCGCGACGACCATTCGCTCGAAAGCTACGACATCAATGCACAATGCCATTCGGTTTTTGCCAATGTGAAAGCGGTGTTGAAAGCCAGTGGCGCCGGTTTCAGCGATTTGGTGGACGTGACTGTTTATTTGACCGACATGGCGAATGACTTCAAAACGTACAACAAGATATGGGCCGAATATTTTCCCGATGCAGCCCTGGCACCATGTCGCACAACTCTCGGCATCACGGCATTGCCGACACCGATCGCCATTGAATTGAAATGCACTGCCGTATTGAAGGACTGAACCGATGCTTACGCCTGCCTTTAATTTCCAAAAGTGGATTGACGAAAACCGGCATTTGCTGAAACCACCGGTCGGCAACAAATGCATTGTCGATGGCGATTTCATCGTAATGGTGGTCGGCGGCCCGAATCAGCGTACCGATTACCATTGGGACGAAGGCCCGGAGTTCTTCTATCAACTCGAGGGCGAGATGGTGTTGAAGATTCAGGAAGACGGGAAAAGCCGCGATATTCCGATAAAAGCCGGCGAGATTTTTTATCTGCCGCCGAGAATTCCGCACTCTCCACAACGCGGTCCGGATTCGATTGGGCTGGTGATTGAACGCAAGCGTCTGCCGAATGAGCTCGATGGCCTTCAGTGGTATTGCGAAAGTTGCAACCACAAGCTGTACGAGGAATATTTCGTACTGGAAAATATCGAAACACAATTTCCAGCCGTATTCGAAAAATTCTACCGTTCAAAAGAACATCGCCGCTGCGACCAGTGCGGACACATGAATCCCGCTCCGGCCAAATACCTGTAGGAGAGCCCTCTGGCCCGACTGAAACGTCGTCATCGCACTTCATTCATCGTCGCCCGCAAGCGGCCTCCTACTTAGACTAGCCGCTCCTAAGAACGAGATAAAAAATGTTTTCGTCAGAACTATTAATCAGCAATTTATTATCGCCAGTAGTACTGGCATTTGCACTCGGCATGTTTGCACGCGCTGTAAAAAGTGACCTTGAAATACCCACTGCCATTCAATCTTACTTGTCAATATTTTTATTACTCGCCATCGGACTAAAAGGTGGCGTGGCACTCAGCAATAATGCGCCAGCCAATTTGCCTTTATTGATATTGGTTACCTTGCTTGCAGGGATTGCCACCGCGACAAGTGCGTATTTCATTGCGAAATGGTGGCTTCATGATTCACGAATTGACGCGGCGGCATTGGCAGCACATTTCGGCTCAGTGTCTGCGGTCACCTTTATTGCCGCCCAACAATTCACCGAACGTGGCGGCCAATCGGCCGATCCGGTGTTGGTGGCATTGGTGGTGGCACTCGAGATTCCGGCCATTCTGATCGGGCTCGCACTGGCAAAAGGCAGTGACGGCTTGCGCTGGCACCAGATTCGCGAAGTACTCACCGGCAAAACCGCCTTGTTGCTGATCGGCGGAATGGCCATCGGCGCCATCTCTGGCAAAGAGGGAATTGCCAGGGTCGACGCCATGTATGTCCAGCTTTTCCAGGGTACCTTGATGCTTTTCATGCTCGACATGGGGATGGTCGCCGCCGGGCAGCTTCGCAGCGTGGGTCGCGAAGCATTTCGCCTCGCCACTTATTCCACGGCCATTCCATTGCTGCATGGCCTGCTCGGCGTCAGCGTAGGCCACTGGATCGGGATGAGTAGCGCGACCGCAACCGTCTTCGGCACGATGACAGCCAGTGCTTCGTACATAGCCGCGCCGGCCTCCATTCGCGCTTCGTTACCAGAAGCCAATGTGGGCCGCTGCATTACCGCTGCGCTCGGGTTCACCTTCCCCTTCAATTTGGCTATCGGCATTCCAGTCTATGCCGCTTTCGCTGCTTATCTGAATAGTTGACTGTAATGCCATCGTCGCCTGCAAGCGGCCTCCTACGAACGGTAGATCGTTTAAACTAAGCCATGCTAAAAATAGATACCCACGCCCATTACCTGCCGCAAAAATGGCCGGACCTCGCCACCAAGTACGGTGACAACCGCTTTGCCGTGATCCACGAGGGCAGCGATGGCAAACACAATATTTATAAAGACGGAAAATTTTTCCGAGAAATAAAATCCAATACCTGGGATCCGGTCGAGCGTATCAACGACTACGCCAAATTCGGTGTGCAGGTGCAGGTGATCTCGACAGTGCCGGTGATGTTCAGTTACTGGGCGAAACCGCACCACGCTTTGGAACTGCACCAAAGCCTGAATGATCACATGGCGGAAACCTGCCGCACACATCGCAAGCATTACGCCGGCATCGGCACGGTACCTTTGCAATCGCCGCGTCTCGCGATTCAGGAATTGGAACGTTGCGTCGATCAACTTGGCTTGCAGGGAATCCAGATTGGTTCGCATATCAACGACTGGAATCTGGATGCTCCTGAACTATTCGAGTTTTTCCAGGCAGCGCAGGATCTTGATGCCGCGATCCTGATCCATCCTTGGGACATGATGGCCAGCGAGGCAATGCCAAAATACTGGATGCCATGGCTGGTCGGCATGCCGGCTGAACAAACACGTGCAGCCTGCGCCTTGATCTTCGGCGGCGTGCTTGAACGTTTGCCAAAACTGAAAGTTTGTTTCGCGCATGGCGGCGGCAGTTTTCCCTATACGATTGGCCGCATCGAACACGGTTTCAAGATGCGCCCGGATTTGGTCGCGACCGATAATCCACGCAACCCGCGCGAATATTTTGGCCGAATGTACTTCGATTCCTGCGTGCACGATCCGCGAGCCTTGCAATATTTGCTCGACACCGTTGGTACAAAAACCGTGATGCTCGGTACCGATTATCCCTTCCCGCTTGGCGAACAAGTACCGGGCAGCGGCATTGATTCGCTGAATTTGTCGGAAGCCGATCAGGCACGTTTATTTCATGGCACTGCGCTCGAATGGCTGGGCCTTAGCAAGTCCCGCTTCGAGTAAACACGAATGTCCGAACTTTTTTCAGAAGCCCATGCCCTGCAGCAGGATTCGCAAGACGACCTCCGGCATTTTCGAGAGCAGTTTTTTATTCCGCAGCATGAGGGACGCGACCAGGCCTACTTCTGCGGCAACTCGCTAGGCTTGCAGCCGAAATCATTGCCGGCCGCACTGACCGAGGAATTGAATAACTGGGCAGAAAACGGTGTTGAAGGCCATTTCAACGGCAAACACCCGTGGATGCCATACCACGAGTTTGTCCGTGATTCGCTGGCATCGGTGGTCGGCGCAATGCCTTCCGAAGTAGTCGCGATGAACTCGCTTTCGGTCAATCTACATTTGATGATGGTGAGTTTTTATCAGCCCAGCAAAGAACGTAACGCCATCTTGATCGAAGCCGGTGCATTTCCATCGGATCGATATGCAGTCGAATCTCAAGTTCGTTTCCATGGTTTCGATCCTGCCGAGAGCTTGATAGAGATTGAACCAGATTTACCCGGCGGTATTTTTTCAATGCAGCACATCGAAAAAATCATCGCCGAATACGGGCACCGAATTGCATTGATTCTCTGGCCCGGCGTGCAATACCGTACCGGACAATATTTCGATCTGAAAGAAATCACCCGTCTTGGCCATACCGCCGGATGCAAGGTCGGTTTTGATCTGGCGCATGCTGCCGGCAATCTTCCCTTGAATCTGCATGACAGCGGTGCAGACTTCGCGGCTTGGTGCAGTTACAAATATTTGAACTCGGGCCCGGGCGCGATTGCCGGTTGTTTCGTGCATGATCGCCATGCCAATGCAAAGCTTCCGCGTTTTGCCGGCTGGTGGGGACATGACAAATCCACGCGTTTCAAAATGGGGCCGGAATTCATTCCGACTCCCGGAGCCGATGGCTGGCAACTGAGTAATCCGCCGATTTTTGCCTTGGCGCCGCTGCGGGTTTCATTGGAAATTTTCCAGCAGGCCGGCATGCAAAACCTTCGCAACAAATCGGTGAAACTTACCGCTTACCTTGAAGCATTGATCCAGCAGGAACTGCAAGACGCATTGACCATCGCAACCCCGGGAAACCCTGATCAACGAGGCTGCCAGCTATCCTTGCGAGTCAACGCAGGGCGCGAACAAGGACGCGCATTGTTCGAAGCATTATCGGCACAAGGCATTGTCGGCGATTGGCGCGAACCCGATGTGATCCGCATTTCGCCTACCCCGCTTTACAATAATCATTCCGATGTACTGCGTTTTATCCGTGCTGTAAAACTTTGGCAGGATTCGAACCATGCAAGCTAGCGACACGCAAAAAATCACGATTGCCGGAGCCGGTTTGGCTGGTGCATTGCTGGCTACTCTACTGGCACGCAAAGGCTGGCAAGTCGAGGTATTCGAAAAGCGCCCCGACCCACGCGTGAAAGGCTATGAAGGTGGCCGTTCGATCAATCTGGCATTGGCCGAACGCGGCCTGCATGCCCTGCGTGAAGCCGGTTTGAACGATGCCGTGATGCAACAAGCCGTGATGATGCGCGGCCGCATGGTGCACATGAAAAATGGCGACACCCAATTGCAACGCTATGGCAAAGACGACTCGGAAGTCATCTGGTCGGTACATCGTGGCGAATTGAATATCACCTTGCTTAATGCCGCCGAAGCCGCCGGCGCTAAAATCACGTTCAACCACCGTATCGAAAATATCGATTTCGAAAAAAAGAATATCCAGCTGATCAATGATCATGACCGTTCGAATTCCAAACTGGATTTTGACGTGCTGATCGGTGCGGATGGTGCCGGTTCCGGCGTCCGCACCGCGTTGAAACAACAAAACCATTTGATAGAACGTTTCGAATCACTCGGCCATAGCTACAAGGAGCTTGAAATTCCGCCGAATGCTGCCGATGAATTTCAGCTTGAAGCGAACGCGCTGCATATTTGGCCACGTGGTGGTTATATGTGTATCGCGTTGCCCAACACCGAAAAGACCTTCACCGTTACCTTGTTCCTGCCCAATGAAGGCGACCCTGGTTTTGAAACACTTCCCGACCTAGCCGCAGCTCGCAAATTCTTTGAGTACGACTTTGCCGATGCCCTGCCACTGATGCCGAATTTCGATGAAGACTTCATCAACAACCCGACTTCGGGATTGAGCACGCTGTATTGCGACAACTGGCATCTGGACAGTCGCGTCGTTTTACTCGGCGATGCCGCCCATGCGATGGTGCCTTTCCACGGCCAAGGCATGAATTGCGCGTTTGAAGATTGCCTTGCGTTGGTGCATCACATCGAACAATCCGAACACTGGGAACAGGCATTTAGCCAGTTCGAACAGGAGCGCAAACCAAACGCGCTCGCCATCCAGACCATGGCGCTTGAGAACTACGTCGAGATGCGTGATCGGGTCGATGATCCGGACTTTCTGCTGCAACGCCAGCTCGAACGTGCCTTGGCCGAACGCCATCCTGGTGTATTCACACCCCGCTACGCGATGGTCAGCTTTAGCCGGGTTCCTTACCAGTTTGCCTATGAGCGTGGACTGTTGCAGCGTGCGCTGCTGATCAAGGCTACCGAAGGCAAACACAGCCTGGACGAGATTGACGTAACAAAATTTGACGAAAAAATAGCCGAATTATTCGCCTGATAACCCCGAAATACTGGCGTTTGGCCGGGCTTCGGTTTAGCCTGAATGTCCGGAGAGGGGGTGATGGATGAAAATGATCCTGTTGGCAGAAAGCTCGCAAACGCGACGTCGAGCTTTGTCCGCAGTGCTCAGCCAATATGGTTACGGCGTTACCGCGGTAGCCACCCTAGCCGAAGCCTACGAAACTCTTTTACGCGCCCAGATCGGCCATAACAATCTCGATGCGGTCGTTCTAGGCTGGCCGGAATATTCCGAAGGCATCGCCGAAGACGTATTCGGCTTGTTGCACGGCGAACGCTTCGAACATTTGCCGGTTTTGGTGATGGCCGATTCCAGCAACGCCAATGCCGTGAATTGGCGAATGTCGCGTCCGCGCACCGCACTGACATTATGGTCGGATTACCTCGAAGCACCGAGCGCGATCGACCAATTGTTGCGCCCGACGCAAAGCATCAAACCGGCACTGAGTTCGCACGAAGAACAGATCAAGATTTTGTTCGTCGATGATTCGGCTACCATTCGCGCCGGATACTCCAAGTTGCTGCAAAAACACGGCTACTTCATCGAAACGGCCGACAGCGTGGATGAAGGCTGGAAAAAAGTATCGGCGCAGAATTTCGATATCGCGATCATCGACTACCTGATGCCCGAGCAAAACGGTACGGCGTTGATTACCAAAATCCGGAACAATCAGGAAACCCAGCATATTTTGACGGCAACCATTACCGGCACCTATTCCGATGCCGTCATTGCCGAATCTCTTGCCTGCGGTGCGTTGGAATGTTTGTTCAAAAGTGAATCAAAGGATTTATTACTCGCTCGCATCGCTTCACTCGGCCGAACCATCAATGACCGGAAAGCGATCGATAACGAACGCCGTCGTCTGCAAGGCATTTTGTCATCGGTTGGCGAAGGCGTTTACGGGGTAGATTCGGATGGCACCATCCAATTCGTGAATCCCGCCGCGCTCGATCTTCTAGGTTATAGCCATGCCAGCGAACTGGTCGGACAAAATGCTTTCGATGCATTCCATTATGCCGATGAAGACGGATTGCCGATGCAACGCACGGCCTCATATCTGAATCTTTGCTACACCAATGGCAGCGAAGTCTCGTCCTGGCAAACGCGTTTCTGGTCATCGAACAAGCGCGGCATACCGGTCGAGTGCAATATCCATCCATTGAAAATGGAATCGGAATTGAATGGTTCGGTTGTCGCTTTCCGTGATATTTCTGCGCGACGTGCTCTTGAGGAAGAATTGCGCTGGCAAGCCGATCATGACAGCCTGACAAAACTCTACAACCGTGGCTGGTTCGAAGCCCAGCTCGAACAGGAATGCAGCAAGGTGCGTCGCACTGGCCAAACGGCGATGCTGCTGTTTATCGATCTGGACCGTTTCAAATACATAAACGACACCGCCGGCCATGCCGCCGGGGATAAATTGCTTGTTGAAGTCAGCCAACGCCTGAAATCGCGCTTGCGCGGCGCCGATTATCTGGCGCGAATGGGCGGTGATGAATTTGCGGTATTGCTGACGAATGTCGGCACCAGTGATTTGACGACACTTGCGGAAGGTTTCCGTCGCGTACTGACGGCATCGCCCTTTACCTATGGTGGAAAGAGTTATCGCATTACATTGTCGGTCGGCTGCGCAAAAATCGACGATGCCACGAACTCGCCAAGCGACGCGATGGCGCATGCCGATATCGCCTGCCATATGGCGAAAAAATCCGGACGCAACCAGTGCCAGATTTATTCGCATGAAACCGGACGCCTTGCCGCACTCGATGTCGATCTTGGCTGGTCGGTCCGCCTGGAAGAAGCTTTCCGTACCGATCGTTTTGCTCTTTGCTATCAACCGATCGTACCTTTGAAAGGCATCGAAAACGACGTGGCCGGCAATAACAACAGCAAAGACATCTGGCTGCGACAATTGGAACGCAATCCTTATTCGGAAGCCTTGTTTGAAGTGCTGATACGGATGAAAGGCAATCAGGGCGAATTGATTTCTCCGAATGCTTTCCTGCCTGCCGCAGAACGTTTCGGCCTGATGCAGGACATCGATTTCTGGGTAATCAACCATGCCTTGATGGCATTGCGTGAAACCCGCGACAGCCCGCGCCCTATCGGCTTGACCATCAACATATCCGCACAGACGCTGGAAAAAGGCGGCATACCGGATTATGTGACCGCAAAAATCGTCGAGTACAACGTCAACCCTGGGGCCTTGGTATTCGAAATTACCGAATCGCATTCGATCAGTGATCTTGAAAGTGCCCAGAAACAATTATCGGCATTACGCGCACTCGGCTGTCGCATAGCGGTGGATGATTTCGGCACCGGTTTTTCGACCTTCGCCTACTTGAAACAAATCGAAGCCGATATCCTGAAAATCGATGGCTCGCTGATACAGGGTTTGCCGGACGACATTCTCGATCGCACGATAATCGCTGCACTCACTTCGATTGCCGAAACCGCCGGTAAATTGACGGTTGCCGAATGCGTTGAAGATGCCTCGATGTTGTTAACGCTTTATGAATGCGGCGTTGATATGGCGCAGGGTTACGTCGTCGGAATGCCGCGCTTGCATTTGCCCAAATCCCTGCCTACGCTTGGAACCAACTTATTCCAAGACCAAGCGCAGCTTTCAGGCATTTAATGGCAAAATCCTTTCTGTGGTATGACTTAGAAACATTTGGCAGAGACCCACGACGTTCACGCATCGCACAATTCGCCTCGATACGTACCGATGAAGAACTGAACGAAATCAATGAACCGATTTCCTGGTTTTGCCAACCGGCGAACGATTTGCTGCCCTCGCCCGAAGCCGCCTTGATTACCGGGATCAGTCCGCAACAGGCCCTGCGTGAAGGTGTCTGCGAAGCGGAGTTTATTGCCGGCATCAACGAAGAACTCTCCGTAGCCAACACCTGCGCGGTCGGCTACAACTCTATTCGTTTCGACGACGAGTTTGTCCGTTTCGGCCTGTATCGCAATTTCCACGATCCTTATGAACGCGAATACCGAAACGGCAATTCGCGTTGGGATTTGCTGGACTTCATGCGATTGGCCCATGCAATGCGGCCGGAAGGTCTTGAATGGCCGAAACGCGAAGACGGCTTTACCAGTTTCAAACTCGAACATCTTGCTGTTGCCAACGGTACTCGCGAAGGTATGGCGCACGAGGCTTTATCCGATGTGCGTGCATTGATTGGTCTTGCCAGAAAACTTCGTACTGCACAGCCGAAACTCTGGAATTATTATCTTGAATTACGCAGCAAGGAAAAAGTCATTTCCCTGCTTGATGTCTTCCGGCAAACGCCGGTACTGCATATCTCTGGGCAATTCCCGGCCGAGCATCTATGCGGCGCTTTGGTAATACCACTCGCCTGGCACCCGGAAATAAAAAACCGCGCGATTGTTTTCGATCTCAGTGCCGACCCATCGGATTTACTGGAACTCGACGCCGAAGATATTTCCGAACGCGTGTTTATACGCCAGATCGATTTACCGGAAGGCATGTCGCGTATCCCCTTGAAGGAAATTCACAGCAATCGCTGTCCGGTGGTATTGCCACTGGCGCATTGTCGCGACGAGGATTTCGAGCGGATGGGTATCGACAAGGAAAAATGCCTCGCCAATGCCAGCTTGATCCAGCAGGCTTCCGGCATTGCGGAAAAAGTTCGGCAAGTATTTACCAAGCGTGCGGCCTACGCACCCTCCGATGCCGATGGTGCGCTTTACGACGGTTTCCCGAGCGATAGTGACAAACGTTTTTTCTCGACGATTCGCAGCAGTTCGCCCACCCATCTGAAAAACTTTCTGTCACCGTGGAAACCGGGCTCGCGTTACGACGAACTCTTATTCCGGTATCGCGCCAGGAATTGGCCCGACAGCCTGTCGCTGGAAGAAATCACGCGCTGGAACGCCTATCGTGCCCAGCGACTTGGCAAGGAATCGTCACAATCCGAATACAGTTTCGAGAGCTATTATCTTGAAATAGAAAGATGCCGCACCCTTGCCACCGTCGAGCAGCAAAGCCTGCTGGACCAGTTGCAAGTATGGGGCCAAAGTATCGAGACGAGCCTATGAAATACTTCAGCGACAAGACATTCAAATTCCTGAATAATCTGCACAAGAATAATAATCGCGAGTGGTTCAACGAACACAAGGCCGATTACGAAACCCATGTGCGGCAGCCATTCTTGTCCTTAATTGGCGACTTTCAGGCGCCGCTGGCCAAAATCAGTTCGCATTATGTTGCCGATTCCAGAGCCGTTGGCGGCTCCCTGTTTCGAATCAATCGCGACGCCCGTTTCTCGAAAGACAAATCACCCTACAAACATTTCATGGGTGCGCGTTTTTATCACGAGAAAGGCCGCGACAGCGAAGCGCCGAAATTCTATTTTCACCTGCAGAAGAATCAATGCTTTATTGCCGCAGGACACTGGTATCCGGAAGCCGAAGTGCTCAGGAAAATCCGGCAATTCATTCTCGATAACCCGGCCAGCTGGAAAAAAGCGGTTTACTCGAAAAAATTCCGGGATAAATATTCTCGCGAAGCCGATAGTTTTGTGCGAGTTCCGCGCGGCTTCCCCGCCGACCACGAATTTGTCGAGGACTTGAAGTTGAAAAGCTTCGTCGCCATCGCGCCGATCAGCGACGAGATAGTCTGCAGCGACCAACTACTGAAGACCATCACCCAATCTTGCCAGGAGCTATCGCCGATGATGGACTACCTGTGCGCGGCGCTTGATCTCGAGTTTTAGTAGGGCGGGCATCGCTCACCATCGCTTAATGACAGACAAGGTGGGCGATGCCCGCCCTTCGGACTACTGATCAAAAATTGCGCACTGCAGCACGCTAAACGTGACGCGCCGCACCATCGAAATGTGTTGACGATCACATACTTATCCGTATGCTGGCTTGGCCATACGCCAGCGAAGGGAGAGCGCTAGCGCATACGGGCGGGTTCCAGGAGGGATGAACCGCGCGCTTTGTTGTATCTGGGGGGGGGTAGACGTGCGCTATTTATTACTTGCTGCTTTGTTGGCTTTATCAGGTGTGTGCTCGGCAAATACGGGCGTGGCGTTTGTCCATGGCACCGGCAATCAAACCGATGCCTATAACAATTACTGGCAACCGACGATGGTGAACAATGTTCGCGCCGGTTTGCCAAATCCTGCCAATTACGTCGTGATCAATTGCAACTTCGAACAATACATGTGGGACAGCCGTGCATCCGGTTGCCTGGCCGGACAACTCAGCAACTTCATCAGCAGCAAGGGAATCACGCGACTGATCGTGATCACCCACTCCAACGGCGGCAACGTGATGCGCTGGATCATGTCGAATCCGACTTATGACAGCCGTTACCCGAACATCATTTCGAAAATCGTGCGCGTGAATGCGCTTGCACCTTCGTCGGCAGGAACGCCACTGGCCGACGCAACGATATCGGGCAACGTTTTTGAAACTTCATTGGGCTGGCTGCTTGGCTACAAATCCGATGCCGTCAGACAGCAGCAAGTCAGCTGGATGGCGCAGTACAACGCAAACAATTTGTACGGTACCAGCGGCCGCCCTGCACTACCGAAACTGTTCCGCAGCGTGGTGGGTACCGATGTCGATTCCGCCATTTGGGATTCGGATAGTTATTGTGGTGGTTACTTCGAAAATGTCGGATTGGAAACGACGCAAAACTGGTTGAACAGCTGCTCTGACGGCTTCCTGAACTGCAGCAGCCAATCGGCTGCCGGCAGTGTCTGGTTCACCGACAAGACCCGCATGGCGGGCGCCGAGCCGCTCTCGCACAACCAAAGTCGCCGCGCCTGTTTTGGCCTGGATTCCATCCTTCGTACCGACATGTCGAATTGAGGTTTTAATCATGCGCAAATTATTATTGGTTACATTATTAAGCGCTTCCTGTCTGGCCCAGGCCGGCAACGATAATCGCCTGTCTAGCCGCAACAACGATTTGATTTCATCGCGCCTGGTAAATATTCCGGTGCCTGCCGGTCAGTTCGAACGCAAGGCGGTTTCATTTTCCTATGCCTTGAATCCACAAAACGAATTAAGCACAAGCACGCCATTTACTGCCGAAAGCCGCGAATTCTGGATGCAAACCGACGGCAATGAATTAAGCAAAGGCCTGATGATCGACACCACGGCACCGGGTGCATTGATTCGTATCAGCCCTGCGACGGGCGCCGCCGCAATCGTTCCAGGCAATATGAAATTGCTGCGCAACGGCAAAGCTATCGACAATGCGAAAGCATTTTCGCAGCAAGCCAATACCGATCAACTGCAGAAAGCCGGCATGGATGTCGGCAACGGTACTGCGATCGTGAAAATTGCCGACGGACTGGGCGAAGGTCGTTTTCAGTTGATGGTTCCGAAAGCCAGCGGTCGATATCTGGTTCACGTGTTTGAGCCAAACAGCGATATCACGCTGCAGGCCAAAGCCGATCGACAGAATTATCTGGCCGGCGATCAATTGGTCGTGAATGCCTTGCTGGGCAAAAATGAAAAAGCGATGGCCGGCACGGAAATCAGCGGCCTGCTGGTTTCACCATCGGGTAAGAGCTATGACATCACATTCAAAAATGAAAATGGGTCACTACGTGCCATCAGCAAGCTGCCGAATGAAGTCGTCCACCAACCGGGGTTGTGGGAAGTCCAGGTGTTGGCAGGTGCAAGTGATGGCAATCTGCGTATTCAACGCGATGCCCGCACGGTGATTTCAATTGCCCAGCCAACGGCGAAATTGAATGGCGAATTCCGTTTCAACCCGCAGGCTTTGTCATTCAGCATGCCGATCCAGGTGGGCTCGTCAGGCCGTTATGAATTGAGCGGCACGCTCTATGCGACCGGTCGTGATGGCGTAGCGAGACCGGTTGCACAGGCAGCGATGGCAAACTGGTTCAAGCAGGGTAAAGGCGTGTTGAACCTGAATTTTGATCGCGCGAATCTGCCGGCCGGTTACGGCGCGCCGTTCGAACTGAAATTTGTCGAACTGAAAGACCAAACCCGCATGACTCAACTGGAATCACGCGAAAGTGCCGCACGCGTGGGCACACGACTCTAAATCCCGCAAAGAAAAGTTTCCCCGACGTTAGACCTTTACGGCCAGTCAAACTGGCCGTTTTTTTTGCCCGGAATAATCACCGGCATGTTATTTTTGGCGGCATGCAAAACAAGCTTCGGCACTTCTCCCTTTTCTATTTCTTCTATTACGCAGCGCTTGGCGCATACACGCCCTATATCAGCCGCTGGGTGGATTCGCTGGGCTTCAGCGGCTATGTGGTCGCTACCATGCTGGGCCTGTGGTACGGCACCCGAATTATCGGCCCACCGGCCTGGAACCGCTTCATCGAAAAATCGAAAAAACCGGGGCACTGGTTTGTCATTGGCACCTTGCTGACTTTGCTGTGCTTTGCCGGCTTTACGCTGACGAAAACCACACTGCAATTATTCATCATTATGGCCTTGTTCGGCTTTTTCTATAACGCCGTGATGCCGCAATTCGAAGCCATGACCTTGGAAGCTCTCGGAAAAGACACGCACCAATACGGTCGTATCCGGGTCTGGGGCTCGGTAGGATTCTTGATCATTGCGTCCAGTTACGGAAAACTTCTGGATCATTTTGGCAATGAGACTTTTCCATGGTTAACGATGCCCTTGTTCATTGCAACGGTACTCGCTGCATGGCCGCACCGTTTCGATCCTGCACCGCATATTGAAAAAGCCGGTGTTCGGTTTGTCGAATTATGGCGACGCCCCGGGGTCCCGCATTTCCTGTTTGTGGTTTTATTGGCACAGCTAAGTTTCGGCGCGTTCTATGTTTTCTATACCCTGCACCTGCAAGCGCATGGCCACGATGGCGGCCATATCGGAATCCTGTGGGGAACCGGCGTATTGATTGAAATCGCGATGTTCTGGCAAGCGCCGAAACTCATATCGCGTTTCGGTGCGCATCGTCTGATTATCTTCTGCTTGCTGATTACCGCTGTGCGTTGGGCCGTCACTGCACTGTATGCCGACAACTTCACGATAATGCTATTGGCACAGACCACGCATGCATTCGGTTTCGCGGTATTCCATGCATGCTGCATGCATTCAATGGGAAAATTTTTCCCGGGCCATCTCGCGAAAGCCGGCCAAAGCCTGATGTACGGTTTCAGCTCCGGCATCGGTGGTGTGCTGGGCGCAGGACTGGCATCGGTGATGTGGGACCTCGACAAGGGGCACGCTGCGTTTTTGGCGAGTGCTGCGGTTTCTTTATTGGCGTGCGGGCTTTATGTGTTCGGCAGAAACAAATCGTAGGCTAGGCGCTGCACGCCCTACTTTACGTCGACCGGAGCTTCACTCGCACGCTGCTTGCAAGCTTCGTCACCCAGCAATTCATTGCCCGCACAGGCGGCCGGAATCACCGGAATGGTGTCGAGCGCAGCGGCAATATCGGCCTGTACTTTCGGCGACAAGGTCCATTCCATCCAGGCGTAGGCGCAATTCGTATTTTGGGCATTTGCCAACAAATGCGTACTTTCCATTTCGACGATGGATTCAGTCGATGGCAGTACCGGCTTCAGCAGTTTCCAATGCAAGGGCAACGCAAGCTGGTTTTGAACGGCAGCATTGATGGAAAAACGCTTATCCAGATTTTTGAATGCCCGAATACGCGTGAAATCGATTTTCTGGAAAACATCCGGCGATAAAAAGGAATCGGCGACAATCACCAGGTCAAATTTATTGCCGGCAAGGCTTGAGGCAAACAAGTCATTGTTATCCAGCAAAACCGCATTCACCTTGCAACCTGTCGCGGTTTCGAACGGTGTCACCCAATCAAAGGCTGCGCTGCCTTTACCCGACTCGATACGACCTTCCAAAGCCAGGATATTGAGCTCCGACTCCATAGCCAGAGGATCGGATTTCTCGTTCGCATCGACTGCCTTGTTCTGCTTGTCCTTTTGGCAGGAGCCCAGGATTACACACGCAAGGAAAACGACCAGCATTCCGAATATCTTATTTCGCGTCATTACTTACCCCGTGCGGCACATGGCCAGTGGCAACGTGTTGCCTGGCACTTTCCACATTATGCTGCGAATCATCGAAAAAAATATCGGCGCCAAATGCCTGCAGGAACGGGCCCTTGTCGCGTCCACCGAGAAATAATGCCTCGTCGAGACGCACGCCCCATTGCCTGAGCGTCAGGATGACGCGTTTGTGGGCGGGGGCGGAACGCGCTGTGACAAGCGCCGTACGAATCGGGGATTTATCGGGTGGAAATGCCGATTGGATTTCATGCAATGCCGACAGAAAGCCGCGGAACGGGCCGCCACTCAATGGCGTCTGCGCCTGTTCGCGCTCGTTGCGGGCAAAAGCTTCCATACCCTGCTCCTGCGAAATGCGCTCCGACTCGTCACCGAAAATCACGGCATCGCCATCGAATGCAATGCGTAATTGGTCGCGTGAAATATCCGGCGCTTTCGACGGCAAAATAGTCGCAGCTGCAACGCCTGCCGACAGGGCATTCCGCACATCTTCCACATGCGTCGATAAAAATAGCTGGGCACCGAACGGCTGGATATAGGGAAATGGCGGCGAGCCGTTCGTGAAAGCGGCACGAACAATTTCCAGACCGAAGCGTTCGATCGAATTGAAAATCCGCAAACCGGTATCGGAAGAATTTCTCGACAATAAAATGACTTCAATCATCGGCAGCTTGGGATTGCCGTGCTGATTAAGGGCAAGCAGTTTTTTTACCAGCGGAAATGCGATACCGGGCTCCAGCGGCTCGTCTTCGCGATCTCTCTGGAATTGCTGATATGCCTGCAAGCCTTCGCGCTCGAACAGCTCGTGGCTTTCTTCCAGATCGAACAAGGCCCGGGAAGAAATGGCGACGACAAGTTTGTTATTGGATTCACTCATGGCGACAGCTTAGCGGATTTCATTCTCATCGGCTGCGACCACTCGATCAGGTTACAAATTGCTCGTTCAAAATGCGTTCTTCCAGGTTGTGCTCCGGGTCGAACAACAAAGTCACGGTACGAGTCAGTGATTCGCGGATCGTCACTTCGACCACATCGCGAATTTCATGGGAATCTGCGGTCACGCTGACCGGACGCTTGTAGGCATCCAGTACTTCAAGTTTGATCGCGGTATCGGCACGCAACAAGGCACCACGCCAGCGGCGTGGCCTGAAGGCCGCAATCGGTGTCAAGGCAATCACCGACGAGCCCAATGGCAGAATCGGGCCATGTGCCGAATAGTTGTAAGCCGTGCTGCCTGCAGGCGTTGCCACCAAAGCACCATCGCAGACGAGTTCGTCCAGACGCACCTGGCCATTCAAGTGAATTCGCAAATGCGCGGTTTGCCGCGTCTGTCTCAGCAGGGAAACTTCGTTGTAGGCCAGCGATTCGAAAACTCCGCCGGCTTCGGTAGTCGCCGTCATTTCGAGCGGGCGTAATACGGCAGGTTCCGCTGCATGCAAGCGGGCAAGCAGTTCACTCGGATTATGCTGATTCATCAGGAACCCGACCGTGCCGAGTTTCATGCCGAATACCGGTAATCCGCGTGCACCGTGTTTGTGCAAAGTTTGCAACATGAAGCCATCGCCTCCGAGTGCACAGATTACATCGGCATTATCGGGCGTGTGCTGTTCATGCTTGGCCAGCAAGTGTGTCAGCGCCGCCTGGGCATCGGCGGTGGGGCTGGCTAGAAATGCGATGCGTGGGTGGGCAGGTAGTGGCACAGCGGACTCCATTTCGCTAAAGCTTAGCCTAAATTCGCGATAAGGTGATGTTCAACGAACATCACCTCTCGCATCACCCATTACGCAGCCCGCGAACTCGCCGAAGCAATTTGCGCAAGGCGTCGCACGGCCACCGACAGGGTCGCAAAATCCATGCTGCGCAAATTACGCATATCGGCAAACATGCTCAAGGTGTATTTCAAGGTGGCGTCATCTCGCGACAACCAGTCGGCAACCAGTTTTTCAGCCGACTTATTGCCGTCACCCTGCGACAACACGATACCTACCAGCGCACGTTGCTGTGCCTGCAACTCATCACGCAACACGCCACGTGCCTGTGCATGCCAGCGGCCTTCGACCGGCAATATTTCCACATTGTCCATCAGCCACTTGGTATGCAATGCATCCGACAAAGCAAAGTAGGCCTGACCCACTTGTGCAACATCGGATTTGCGTTCGATCGCAACTTCGATGATGTCGAGTGCATAGGTGAGGTAAGGCAGCTTGGCGAAATCGGAAGCCATGTCGGAAGAGAAGCCCTGCTTCATCCAGGCTTTTTTATCCGCTTCCAGACTCGCACGACTATCGGCCGGCAGGATCGCCGGCAATGCCGCTTTCAATGCACGCATTGGCTCGGCATAACGTTCTACTTGTGCCGCAATGTTTAGCGTCTCACCCGGCTTGTTCAACAACCAGCGCGTCATGTTCCGCTGCAAATGCCAGATGTCGGTCAGCGCGGAAATTTGCGCGCTTTCCGATGCCTTCAAATCCATGCCGTCAATGCCAATCCACCAATCGCGCGATTCCAGAATTTCACGACTGATCGTAAATGCCTTCGCGATTTGTGCCGGTGTTTCGCCGGTGTCTTCCTGCATGCGCAGCAGGAAAGTCGAACCCATGCGATTGACCATCGAGTTGGTCACCATGGTGGCGATGATTTCTCGGCGCAGACGATGCTGTTGCATGTCGGCTGCGTATTTTTCCTGCAGCGGTTTCGGGAAATAGCGTTGCAGCTCTTTTGAAAGATAGGGATCTTCCGGAACGTCCGAATCCAGCAATTGGTTGAAGATCACGATCTTGTCGTAGCTCAGCAATACCGACAGTTCCGGACGGGTCAAACCCTGGCCACGGGATTTGCGTTCGCTCAGTTCGGTATCGGTAGGCAGGAATTCAATGCCGCGATCAAGCAGGCCTTGCGATTCCAGCGTACGAATAAAGTGGCCGAATGAACCCAAACGCGAGGTACTCATCGCTTCCATCACGCTGATGGCCTGGTTCTGGCGATAGTTGTCCATCAACACCAACTCGCCGACTTCATCGGTCATGCTGGCCAACAAGGTGTTGCGTTCCGGCAAAGTCATGTCACCCCGCTGCACCACGGCACCGAGCAGGATTTTGATATTGACTTCATGATCGGAAGTATCGACGCCGGCCGAGTTGTCGATGAAATCGGTATTGAGCAGCACGCCCGCATGCGCCGCTTCGATTCGACCTCGTTGCGTCATGCCGAGATTACCGCCCTCGCCCACCATCTTGCAGCGAAGCTCGTTGCCATTGACGCGCAGGGCGTTGTTGGAACGGTCACCGCAATCGGCATGGGTTTCGGAAGTGGCTTTGACGTATGTACCAATACCGCCGTTCCAAAGCAGATCGACCGGCGCCTTCAAAATGGCGTTCATCAAATCAGCTGGCGTCATTGCTTCGAGATCGGTTTCGATATGCAGCGCCGCTTTTATTTCAGGCGTGAGCGGAATGGTTTTTGCACTGCGTGCATAAACGCCGCCGCCGGCAGAAATCAGACTCTTGTCGTAATCATCCCAACTTGAACGCGGAAGTTTGAACATGCGATCGCGTTCCTTGAACGAAATTGCGGAATCCGGATTCGGGTCGAGGAAAATATGGCGGTGATCGAATGCGGCAAGCAAACGGATTTTTTCCGACAACAACATGCCGTTGCCGAAAACGTCACCCGACATGTCGCCGACACCGACACAGGTGAAATCCTGCGTCTGGCAATCACGACCGAGAGCACGGAAATGGCGCTTGACCGATTCCCAGCCACCTTTCGCGGTGATGCCCATGCCTTTGTGGTCGTAGCCAACGGAACCGCCCGATGCGAATGCATCATCGAGCCAGAAACCATGTTCGGCGGAAATACCGTTCGCGATATCGGAGAATGTCGCGGTGCCTTTGTCGGCGGCAACGACCAGATACGGATCGTCCTTGTCGTGGCGCACGACATCAATTGGCGGAACGATTTTTCCGTCGACGATATTGTCGGTGATATCCAGCAAGGCATTGATGAAACGCTTGTAGCAGGCAATGCCTTCGGCCAGCACCGCATCGCGGTCACCGCCGACCGGCGAGCGTTTTACGAAGAAGCCGCCTTTCGAACCG
>Ga0208882_1000367_pt1 | contig 20454 bp, 17 predicted proteins | sample LakWasMet14_LOW5_2_FD_183862 | JGI IMG/M metagenome (GOLD analysis project Ga0208882, IMG submission 183862) | Freshwater sediment methanotrophic microbial communities from Lake Washington under simulated oxygen tension - Sediment Metagenome... | ecosystem: Environmental > Aquatic > Freshwater >...
ATCACAGCAATATCAATATCCCGCCGGCAATCGATAAGAAACTGCGCTGGATGGTCATCACCCCGGACATGCACCGCATCCACCATTCGACTTTTCAAGCTGAAACCGACAGCAATTACGGCTTTTCCTTTTCTTTCTGGGACCGGCTGTGCGACACCTATACCGAAAACCCGAGGCAGCCGCAGACGTCTATGGACATCGGCTTGACGCCTTTCCGCGACGTGCGTGAACTGGGGTTTGTGGAGTTATTGCTGCTGCCTTTTAAGGCGTTGCGGAAACGGTGATTCATTTAAGATACGTAAGTATCAACTAAAAATATATCACCACGAAGCCAAAAGTAGGCGCCTCTAGGCGACACGAAGAACACGAAGGAAAGATAAAACGTCGTGTTCTCGGCAATTGCTCCTGCATTGCTCTCGATCGCTGTTCCAGACGCGATTCTACCTCCTGCAGTCGTGCTCACGCTAAGTACCTACATAATTCACAGGGATGTGGTGAATGCGGATATTGCATAACGCCATGGATGGCGTGTAGTAGAGCAATGCAGGAGCAATTGTCGAGGCGGAGCCTGCACTCCTGCTATATGGCCACCATCGCATTGAGAATTTTAATGAAGGAAACACCAATGAAAAAATGCACATGGGCGCTGTCCAGCCCGTCCGAACAGCAATATCACGATCTTGAATGGGGCGTGCCGGTGCATGATGACCGGCTGCTGTTTGAGTTTCTTATTCTTGAAGGCGCACAGGCCGGTTTGAGCTGGTCAACGATTTTGAACAAGCGCGCTGGCTACCGCTTAGCCTTCGATAATTTTGATGCCGAAAGGATTGCAGGGTACGATGCTGAAAAAATCAGTTCATTGTTAGTTAATCCGGATATAGTAAGAAACAGACTAAAAGTTAATGCGGCAGTCATCAACGCCCAGGCTTTTTTGAAAGTTCAGCAGGATTTCGGCAGTTTTGATCGCTATATCTGGCAATTTGTTGACAACAGGCCGCAGCATAACGCATGGAAGAGTGCCGCCGAAATTCCGGCTGCTACGCCCATCTCCGAGCTGATGAGCAAGAATCTTAAAAAGCGCGGTTTCAAGTTTGTCGGCAGCACCATTTGTTATGCTTATATGCAGGCGACCGGCATGGTCAATGATCACACCATCGATTGTTACCGCCATGCCGAAATTAAAACCAAGTATTCATAAGGAGAGCACTATGCGTTACTTACATGCCATGGTTCGGGTCCAAGACCTGAATGAATCACTCGATTTTTATTGCAACAAACTGGGCCTGATCGAACACCATAGGATGGACAGCGAGGAAGGGCGCTATACGCTGGTCTATCTGCATGCGCCGGAAGATACCTATCAAGCTGAAAAAATGCACGCGCCGTTGCTGGAACTGACTTATAACTGGGATACCGAGGATTATGACGGCGGGCGCAATTTCGGCCATCTGGCTTTTGAAGTCGCTAATATTTACGAAATCTGCCAGAGATTGATGGATGCCGGCGTGGTTATCAACCGACCGCCGCGTGACGGGCATATGGCGTTTGTACGCTCACCGGATCAGATTTCTATCGAGCTGTTGCAAAAAGATGCGCCGTTGATGCCTTCGGAGAAATGGCTGGCCATGGAAAATACCGGGACTTGGTAGGCTTGATAGTGAGCGCAGAAATCCTGTTCCTAAGAATCATCTTAAGACCTATCCTCACGAAGAATATAAAGCCAAGATGAAAACGTCAGGCTTTTCGTGTCTTCGTGATGGATTAACCCACCCGCTGGGCAATACGCAGGCGACCGGCATGATCCATGCTCATACGGTCGGTTGTTGCAGATACCGGCAAATCTAAAGTCATGCGTACACGAAAAACGCCAAGAACGAAATACCATTCTTATAATGACGGCGAAACGCTAGCGCCGTGGCGGGAATCGCTCAATACCGTGGTTTTCGGCTCCGAAACGCCTATGGGCAAGGCGTTCGATGTCGTTTTAAGCATCAGCATCGTGCTCAGCGTGATAGTGATCATGCTTGAGAGCGTGGAAGCGTTCCAAACCCGCCATGCACAAGCCTTAAATATTATTGAATGGTTTTTTACGTTGCTGTTCACGCTGGAGTACGGGTTACGCTTGATCAGCGTTCGCAGGCCCTGGCAGTATTTCAAGAGCTTCTTTGGCTTGGTCGATTTGGTGTCCGTACTACCCAGCTACCTGATTCTGCTGTTTCCCGGAGCGCAGCCCATGCTCGCGATACGCATATTGCGGCTGCTGCGGGTTTTTCGTATTCTCAAACTGTCGGCCTACATGGACGAAGCTGAGATCATGCTGACCGCATTGAGCAAAAGCACCCGTAAAATCATGGTGTTTCTTTATGCTGTACTCATGCTCGTGATTGTGTTCGGCTCACTGGTATATGTCGTCGAAAGCCGGGAAGCCGGTTTTACCAGCATTCCAAGGTCAGTCTACTGGGCTATCGTGACGCTGACGACGGTCGGCTATGGCGATATCTCCCCGCAAACCCCGCTGGGCCAACTGCTCGCTTCGGCGATCATGATCATGGGCTATGGCATTATCGCAGTGCCCACCGGCATCTATAGCGCCGAGTTGATCAGGACGCACTCGGAGGAAAAAGTCAGGAACGACGCCTGTCCCGGTTGCGGCCGGACAGGGCATGATTTTGATGCCGATTTTTGCAAACATTGCGGCCATGCATTGGAAGATTAGTGAGCGGAGTTTATTGATGCGTACCGGAGCAATCATCAATCGTGCGCCGGAACAGATTTCTACCGAGTTGTTGCAAAAGGCGGATCGTTGGCTCCTGCGGAACCGTGGCTTTCTATGGGAAATACGTGGAGTCGGTAGGCTTAGTTATACGGCTTGTTGCCGGTAGGCCAATGGCCTATACTATACCTATGAATTTTGAATGGGATGAAAACAAAAGCGACCTATGTTTTGATCAGCGTGGGCTTGACTTTGCCTACGTAGTTCGAGCGTTCATTGATCCCGATCGTCTTATTAAGAAAGATACGCGCTGAGATTATGGCGAAGAACGTTATCAACTTTTGGTTCAATTGCTCAGCGGGTATTCTGTGTTGTCTACACGTTACGCGGCTCAACCTTCGGATTATTTCAGCACGCAAGGCCAATCAACGCGAGGTGAATCGCTATGAAAACAGTAAAAATTAATATTGATCCTGAAAACCCGGCATCGTTGCCTGAAGGCAGAGTAGATTTCAACCGCTTGGATGCCACTAGCGAACGGGACATTGCCGCTCAGCAACATATCGATGAAACCAATGCCATGTTAGACGCCGCTAAATTTGCTCGTCGGGTAAGGACGCGTCTGGGTTTGAGCCAAGCAGAGTTTTCTCAGCGTATCGATGTATCGCTTGAGACTATCCGCAATTGGGAGCAAGGAAAACGTTGCCCAACAGGCGCGGCGAAAGCATTATTAAAAATTCTCGACAAGGCGCCTGAAGCGGCTTTGGCTGCTTTGGAATGAAATTCCGAAGTACGCCGCCATATTGAAGCATGGGAATGCGGACATAAACAGCATGCCCAACCCTATATCTACAGGGTGGTCAGCTAGATACAGATGTCACCTTTGACAGATAATCGCTATTTTTATTAAACACCGCCCGTATAAACATATCAAAATCATCTTTTGAGCCAGTAAACAATACTCCAGGAACATTACTTAGTGCGCGCTTAAAGGTTAAATTTGAACTTAAGTTCTTGCAAGACATAAGAATTTCATGCTCTTCCTCTGTAAAGATAGAATACACTTTAAACAAATAATGCCAGCTTGGTTTTTTGTCAGTTCCTTGGTTTACTGCTTTTGTAAATTTAGGATATACCGTACACAAATTTTTTATTTTGAGTTCACCGCTGGATTTAACTTTACATCTCCATAGTTGATTTTTCTGCTTATAAAGGAAGTCGCTTTTTTTGTAATGTGTATATAGCCGTGATGCAGTCTCTTCGGTATCCATACATTCGAATGCATCACCATTATAGATTTCTTTGTCCATCAAATATCACCAGGATTATTCTTAAAAATAAAACTAATTAAGAGTATTACTTCAACGTTTTGTAGGGGTGTTGAGCGTACCTTTTAACCTCAGGCCGCCTGCAAATCATTCAAAGGCAGATGCAACAATGACACGGACTGAATATCGGTCTTTTCGCTGGCGTGTTGCACGTCAATCCCAACAAGTGTGCCATTGCCGTCAAAATCCAGCACTACCCCATCAGCGACCTCGTCGGAATCTACTGATGGCGTATTGGATAGATGAATGTATAGCGAATCGGTTTCTTTATCGTAGCTCAGCTTCATGGTTTAAATCTCCGATCTGGAAAAGCATTATGCAAGGTAACGCCATCACTCAACGTTACCACCCGTAAATATTTGTTCAATTCAGGCACAAACACCCAATGGCGAATGCGTCCATCTGGCTGAATATCCCGGCGGACCGGGTTGAGCAGTGCTGCTTGACACCATTCGAGCTGAATATACGGACGCTTAAGCAAAATGTCATTACGAAAATAATCGGTCGTTGGGTGAGTATTCATAGGGGCAAAGTATGCAAATTGTAAACAGTTAAACTTTTATTAAAGATTGCGCCTTACCCCTAAAAAACTTAAATCGCCTTCTTAATCCGTTCCATCGCTTTTTGCAGATTCTCCATGCTGGTGGCTATCGAAATCCGGATATGTCCCGGCGTGCCGAATGCGGAACCCGGCACCAACGCAACACCGGCTTCTTCGATCAGATATTCGGAAAAGCCAAGATCGTCATTGATGTTGTCCAATCTGGCAATCAGCTTTTCGACGTTAGGGAACACGTAAAAAGTACCATCGGTTTCCATGCATTCCACACCGTCGATGCTGTTCAGTTCGCTAACCACATAATCATGGCGCTTTTTGAATTCAGCGCACATATCGTCGATAAAGCTTTGGTCGCCGGTTAACGCGGCTTCGGCGGCATGTTGCGAAATCGAGGTCGGGTTCGAGGTGCTTTGCGATTGGATCGTCGTCATCGCTTCGATCAGATCCGCTGGGCCTGCGGCATAGCCGATACGCCAGCCGGTCATTGAATACGCTTTGGACACGCCGTTCATGACCACGGTGCGGTCGTAAAGATCGGGATGTGCATTCAAGATATTCACAAACGTACCTTTTTCCCACAGGGTATGTTCGTACATATCATCAGTGGCGATGATGATGTTCGGGAAATCCTTAAGCACATCGCCCAGCGCTTTCAGCTCTTCCAAACTATAGGCAACACCGGACGGATTGGACGGGCTGTTGATGAAGATCAGGCGGGTTTTATCGGTGATCGCCGCGCGCAACTGTTCCGGCGTGATTTTAAAACGCTGCGCCTGAGTAGTTTCGATAATTACCGGCACCCCGTCGGCCAATAACACCATGTCGGGATAAGACACCCAGTACGGCGCAGGGATAATGACTTCATCGCCCGGGTTCAGCAGGGCCTGACACAAGTTGTACGAGCTTTGCTTGCCGCCGCAGGAAACCAGAACTTGCTTGGCTTCATAATCAAGACCGTTATCGTTTTTGTACTTGACGATAATGGCTTTTTTCAGGCTGGCGATGCCGTCGACGGCAGTGTACTTGGTTTGGCCGCTTTCAATCGCTCTAATGCCGGCCGCCTTAATATGATCCGGGGTATCAAAATCCGGCTCACCGGCGCCAAGGCCGACAATGTCTTTGCCCGCAGCACGCATTTGCGCCGCCCTGGCGGTAATCGCCAAAGTCGGTGATGGTTTAACTGCCTGGACTCTGTTAGAAAGTTTGATGCTCATGTTTCCCCGTGTAAAATCAATGTCAAAGGTAAAGCGGATTATACCCTATGTATAATGGCTTACTATCAATCCGGCGTTAAAAGTTTTTTATTCACCACGAAGACACGAAGGACACGAAGTTTTATTTCTTCGTGTCCTTCGTGTCTTCGTGGTGATAATCTTTTAAGTTTTTTTAACCAATTTTTTGTGAATTACCTCGGTTTCACGTCTCGCTGCGGTAATGCAGCCAGTGACGCTCCGGCATGGGAACAATTAAAGCAGTTATGTTCATTGAGAAATCCAAGTGAAAAAGAAGTTTAAAATCCACAGCCGGTTTCAGCCTGCCGGTGACCAGCCTACCGCGATCAAAGCCTTGGTCGAAGGCTTGAACGATGGCGAAGTGCATCAGACTTTACTGGGCGTGACCGGGTCCGGCAAAACCTTCACCATCGCCAATGTGATTAACGAGGTGCAGCGTCCTGCGATGATCATGGCGCCCAATAAAACCCTGGCCGCACAGCTATATGGCGAGATGAAGGAATTTTTTCCGGAAAACAGCGTCGAGTATTTCGTCTCATATTACGACTATTACCAGCCGGAAGCGTACGTCCCGGCATCGGATACGTTCATCGACAAGGATGCGGCGATCAACGAGCATATCGAACAGATGCGCTTGTCGGCGACCAAGGCCTTAATCGAGCGCGAGGACACTATCGTCGTTGCCACGGTTTCGGCGATTTACGGCTTGGGCGAGCCGGAATCGTATTTCCAGATGGTGCTGCACTTGGTCAAAGGCGACATAATTAACCAGCGCGACATCCTGCGGCGGCTGGCGGAAATGCAATACACCCGCAACGACATCGAACTGCGCCGGGCAACCTACCGGGTCCGCGGCGAAGTCATCGATGTATTCCCGGCCGAATCGGAAAGCGAGGCGTTACGGATAGAATTGTTCGACGACGAAGTGGAACGCTTGTCGCTATTCGACCCGCTGACCGGCGAAATCACCCGGCGGCTGGCGCGCTTTACGGTTTATCCGAAAAGCCATTATGTGACGCCGCGAGAACAATTATTGGAAGCCGTCGAAAAGATCAAGATAGAACTCAAGGAGCGCCTTGAGCAGTTGCGTGCGCAGGACAAACTGGTCGAAGCCCAGCGCTTGGAACAGCGGACAATGTTCGATATTGAGATGATACTTGAAATCGGCTATTGCTCCGGCATCGAAAACTATTCCCGACATCTGTCCGGCAGAAGCGCGGGCGAATCGCCGCCGACCATGTTCGATTACTTGCGCAACAATGCGCTGGTGATTATCGATGAAAGCCACGTCGCCGTGCCGCAGATCGGCGCGATGTACAAAGGCGACCGCTCGCGCAAGGAAACTCTGGTCGAATACGGCTTTAGGCTGCCTTCCGCATTGGATAACCGTCCGTTGATGTTTGATGAATTCGAATTGAGAGCGCCGCAACGGATTTATGTATCGGCAACGCCCGGACCCTATGAACGGGAGCATTCCGGCGTATTTGCCGAGCAGGTGGTCAGGCCCACCGGCCTGCTTGATCCAATCGTGGAAGTGCGTCCGGCGACCACCCAGGTCGACGATTTGTTATCGGAAATCAACAAACGCGTTGCAGTCAAAGAGCGGGTGCTGGTGACCACGCTAACCAAACGCATGTCGGAAGACTTGACCGAATATTTGATGGAGCACGGGGTACGGGTACGCTACCTGCATTCCGATATCGATACTGTCGAACGGGTCGAGATCATCCGCGATTTGCGCTTGGGTCAGTTCGATGTACTGGTCGGCATCAACCTGTTGCGCGAAGGACTGGATATACCGGAAGTGTCATTGGTTGCGATACTGGATGCCGACAAGGAAGGTTTTTTGCGTTCGGTCGTATCGCTGGTGCAAACTATCGGCCGGGCGGCGAGAAATGTCAACGGCAAAGCGATTTTGTACGGCGATAAAATCACCAAATCGATGCAGCAGGCGATCGATGAAACCGAGCGCCGCCGCGAAAAACAGCACAAGTTTAATATCGAGCATCATATCGAACCGAAGACCATTTTCAAGTCGGTCACCGACATTCTTCAGGTATCGATACCCGGCGCCGGCATGACCAACGGCAATAAGCTGCTGGATAAAGTGGCGGAATTCCCGGCCGACTATAAAGCGGCCATGACGCCCAAGCAGGCGGGCAAGAAATTGAAGCAACTGGAAGAAGCTATGTACCGTCATGCGAAAAATCTTGAATTCGAGCAGGCGGCGAAGATCAGGGATGAGATTAAGGTGTTGCAGGGGTTGATGTTGGGGTAGGTTGGGCAACATATTTTCGTTGCCCAACATTTTGCGCATGTTGATGTCGGGCATAAACAGCCATGTAGGCCGGAATAAGCCGGTTCGAGTGACAGCGAGAACTGGTGTTTCCGGCCTACATCATCCAAGTTCGCCGGAAACGCCACCTCGCGCTACGCGCTTGGATGGTCTTATTCCGGCCTACGCCTAAGGTTTACTACACCAACAAGTTTAAAAAAATCCAAATAGCTACGCTTGGCCTTTTTTCTGGGTAAAAGGTTTTTCAATGTTTCAAACCGGTTTAAATTCTCTCATCGAAATATCTTTCAAGACTCGATAATGCTTGGTATTGCCTGTAAACAGATCAAGACCGTTCGCAACGGCCGTCGCGCCGATCATTGCGTCGGCAAGCTGCATCGAGTGGCTCAAATAATACTGTTCAACATAAAACATCGCTTTAGCGGAAATATCTTCGGAAATGTATAAAACTTTTGCATTCCATAATCTTAGCGCCCGCCTTAAGGCGACCAGTTCGTGTTTATTCCGCATCCCTTGAACCAGCTCTATATAAGTCACCACCGAAATAAAAAAGCCCGGCAATGCTTCTATTTCCTGCCGCGCATTGTCGTTGCCTTTTAAATACCAGATCAGCACATCGGTATCGACCAACATCAAAAAAACCGGCCTTTTCTCAGGTTCCGCACATACTCGTCCACCGATTCGATATCGGTACGATCAGCCCATATCCCGAATAAATCATTCTTGTTATCCCTATCAGCCGACTTATCGGTTTGCTCATAAGGCACAAGCCGGGCGCAAGGCTTGCCCCTGAAAGTAATGACGACATCTTCTCCCTTGCTTACAGCGTCAAGCAGCCCTTTTGAATGAATTCTAAGATCTTTCGCGGTCGCTTTCATATTGACACCTTGTATTAAGTTACTTTTTCAAAGTATGAACTTAACACCATTAAACGTCAATTTACCCGAAATTTACACGCAAGATGCAGCCGCAAGTTGCGGTTGCATCTTTTCGCAATCCAACCTGCCGAGCCCTACCCCTTCAAAAACACCAACGTCTCATGCTCGACATCGACTTTAATGGTATCCCCGGCAACAAAATCACCTGCCAATATCTTCTGAGCCAATGGATTTTCAAGCTGTTGCTGGATGGCGCGTTTCATCGGTCTTGCGCCGTAAACCGGATCGAAGCCCGCTTCGCCTAACAAATCCAGCGCTGCTTCAGAAATTTCAAAACCGATTTCGCGTTCCTGTAAGCGCTTACGCAAGTAATCGATCTGCATCACGCTAATGGCGCGAATCTGTCCGCGGCCCAAGGAATGGAACACCACCGCTTCGTCGATCCGGTTGATGAATTCCGGCCGGAACTTGGTGCTGACGATTTCCATAACCGACTGTTTCATGACCGAATACAGCGCTTCGCCGGACAGCGATTGAATGATGTCCGAGCCCAGATTCGACGTCATCACGATGATGGTATTCCTGAAATCGACCGTCCGACCCTGCCCGTCGGTCAAGCGGCCGTCGTCCAGCACCTGCAACAGGATATTGAATACATCGGGATGGGCTTTTTCGATTTCGTCCATCAGGATCACCGAATACGGTTTGCGCCGGACCAGTTCGGTCAGGTAACCGCCTTCTTCATAACCGACATAGCCCGGAGGCGCACCGATCAGACGCGCGACCGAATGCTTTTCCATAAACTCGGACATATCGATGCGCACCATCGCATCCGGCGTGTCGAACATGAACTCGGCCAGCGCCTTGCACAGCTCGGTTTTACCGACGCCGGTCGGCCCCAAAAACAGGAACGAACCATTCGGACGGTTCGGGTCGGATAATCCGGCCCTGGAACGACGGATTGCATTGCTGACCGCTTTTAACGCTTCTTCCTGCCCGACCACCCGCTTGCTGAGTTGCTCTTCCATGCGCAACAATTTGTCGCGCTCGCCTTCCATCATTTTCGACACCGGAATGCCGGTCCATTTAGACACTACCTCGGCGATTTCCTCTTCGGTGACTTTGTTGCGCAACAAGGTCATCTTGTGTTCTTCAGCCGGTACATCCGCATGCAGCTGTTTTTCCAGCGCCGGAATAATGCCGTACTGCAATTCCGACATCTTGGCCAGATCACCGGCTCGGCTGGCCGCTTCCAGTTCGGTTTTAGCCTGTTCCAGTTTTTCCTTGATCGATGCAGAGCCCTGCAATGAGGCTTTTTCGGCTTTCCAGATTTCCTCCAGGTCGGAATATTCTTTTTCCGACTCGGCGATTTCCTCTTCCAGAATTTCCAAACGTTTTTTCGATGCCGGATCGGATTCTTTCTTCAGCGCGACCTGCTCAATTTTTAACTGAATCAAACGCCGGTACAGTTTGTCCATTTCTTCCGGTTTGGAGTCGATTTCCATGCGGATGCGACTGGCCGCTTCGTCGACCAAGTCGATCGCCTTATCCGGCAACTGACGATCGGAAATATAGCGGTACGACAGATTCGCCGCTGCGACAATGGCCGGGTCGGTAATATCGACGCCGTGATGCACTTCGTACTTTTCTTTCAGGCCGCGCAAAATCGCCACCGTATCTTCAACAGACGGCTCGTCGACCAGCACTTTTTGGAAACGGCGCTCCAAAGCGGCATCTTTTTCGACATATTTGCGATATTCATCCAAGGTCGTTGCGCCGACGCAATGCAGTTCGCCACGCGCCAGCGCCGGTTTCAGCATGTTGCCGGCATCCATGGCGCCTTCGGCCTTGCCAGCGCCGACCATGGTGTGCAGCTCGTCGATAAACAGGATCACCTGCCCTTCCTGTTTGGCGAGATCGTTTAACACCGCTTTCAGGCGCTCCTCGAACTCACCGCGAAACTTGGCTCCGGCAATCAGCGCCGCCATATCCAGCGCCAGCACTTGCTTGCCCTTGATGCCTTCCGGCACTTCACCGTTGACGATACGCTGCGCCAGACCTTCGACAATCGCAGTCTTGCCGACACCCGGTTCGCCGATCAGCACCGGATTGTTTTTGGTGCGTCGTTGCAATACCTGGATGGTTCGGCGAATCTCGTCGTCGCGGCCGATCACCGGGTCCAGCTTGCCTTGCTCGGCGCGCTCGGTCAGGTTGATGGTGTATTTTTTCAAAGCCTGGCGCTGCTCCTCGGCATTGGGGTCATCGACCGGCTGACCGCCGCGCATCGCATCAATGGCTTTTTCGACTGCCTGTTTGGTGACCCCGGCTTTTCTAAGCAAGTCCTGCAGCGTTCCTTTTTCTTCTAAAGCCGCCAACAGAAACAGCTCGCTGGAGATGAACTTGTCGCTTCGCTTTTGCGCCAGCTTGTCGGTCAAGTTCAGTAAACGTGTTAATTCATTGGAAATCTGCACGTCGCCGCCGGAGCCGCTAACTGTCGCCAAGCGCTCCAATTCCTTAACCAGCTCGGTGCGCAGCAACTGCGTGTTAACGCTCATCTGGGTCAGCAACGGCCTGATGCTGCCGCCCTGTTGATCCAGTAAAGCCAGCATCACATGAACCGGCTCGATGAATTGATGGTCTTTGCCCAAGGCCATGCTCTGTGCATCAGCCAATGCCGTTTGAAACATGCTGGTTAGTTTGTCCATCCGCATAATATTTGCCTCATGTAGGAGTTTTTAAGTTACCGCTAACATGGGGGGTAGTCTGACTGTTTTCAAGCGAACGACTTTAAAGTTACGGAGGAGATCCCCACGCAGTGCGAGTTAGACCTTCCAGGTTTTTAAAACCTGGAAGGTCTGCCTATCGCCTGACGCCAGGCATACAGTTTTCAACAAATACTTTGCCGGTGCAGAAGCTTGTCTTGTCCCGATCCGCCTTGCTTAACAAAGGAAAACATATAACAATAAGTCGTGAAGATCGCTATAAAGACCAACAGGCCCTTCCATTCCGGTTAGACGCAAATACATGAGGCATTTATCATCAAAGCAAACGACCTATTCATCCGGCTCAATAACTTACATGCAAGCATTGTTGACTATGCGGTCAAGAGATAACGAACCGGAGCTTACAGATTGAATTTGGACTACACCACCCTTGACCAGCTGCGCCAGAACCATCCGGCCTGGCGGCTATTGAATTCGCCGCATGCACCGCTGGTGGCGAGCTTTCTGCAACGCGTGTTCATTGCGCCCAATATACGGGTCATGGGACAAGCCGATTTAGCGGAGGCGCTGGAAGACGAGCTATTTGCGCTACGCGAGCGCCTGGGGGCCGAGACCTTCCCGAAAACGGCGCTGGACTACCTCAACGATTGGGCCGCCGCCGACAAAAGTTGGCTGCGTAAATTCTACAATCACGGCTCGGACGAACCGCAGTTCGACCTGACGCCGTCGACCGAGAAGGCGATTGCTTGGCTGAAGACGCTTGCCGAACGCAGCTTTGTCGGCACCGAATCGCGCCTGCTGACTCTGTTCGAGCTGCTCAAACAGATGAGCGAAGGCAGCGAGACCGACCCGGAAGCGCGTATTGCCGAATTGCACAAGCGCCGCGATGAGATCGACGCCGAAATTGCCCGCGTACTGACCGGGGACATCCCGTTACTGGACGACACGGCGCTGAAAGACCGCTTTCAACAATTCATTCAACTCGCGCGCGAACTGCTGACCGATTTCCGTGAGGTGGAACATAACTTTCGCGGCCTGGACAGGCGCGTGCGGGAACGCATCGCGTTGTGGGAAGGTTCAAAAGGCGCGCTGCTGGAAGACATCATGGGTGAACGCGACGCCATTACCGATTCCGACCAGGGCCGCAGTTTCCGCGCTTTTTGGGATTTCCTGATGTCCAGCAGTCGTCAGGAAGAACTGTCGGCATTGCTTGAGCACGTCCTGGCCCTGCCTCCGGTTGCCGAACTCAAACCCGACGCCCGTACCCGGCGCGTGCATTACGACTGGCTGGAAGCCGGAGAACACACGCAACGCACGGTAGCCCGGCTGTCGCAGCAGTTGCGCCGCTTCCTCGACGACCAGGCCTGGCTGGAGAACCGCCGCATCATGGACATTCTGCACGGCATTGAGGCCAAGGCCCTGGCACTGCGGGAGTCACCGCCGCCGGGGCTGATAATGGGTATTGCCGACACGGCTGCCGACATCGAACTGCCGATGGAACGGCCGCTGTATACACCAACCATCAAACCGTTGATCGCCGATACAGAACTTGAATCGGGCGACGCCGATATGGATTCGACCGCGCTATACTCGCAAATCATCATCGACAAGACGCAATTAGTCAGGCATATCCGCCACGCCTTGCAGGATCGGACACAAGTGACGCTGCATGAACTGTGCGAGCTGCAACCGCTACAGCACGGCTTGGCGGAACTGGTGGCCTACCTGCAACTCGCAAGCGACACTTTCAAGACGGTCGTGGATGAAGATAGCGTCGACACCATCGTCTGGAAACACGCCGGAACCGACAGCTTGGAATATATGAAACAAGCGCGTTTACCGCGCGTAATCTTTATGAGATAAAAATGGCAGAACAAGAATTTGCAACTCCCGCTGCAACACCTGATTTGTCGGCCCTGATCATACTTCTACTCAAAGGCGTGATCTATCAGGAAGCGGACGCCGGTCTTTGGAATGCATTGCTCAACCTACAAGCGCGAGTGCGCGACTATGTGTCGGTGCTGGGCCTGGAGCTGGTGCTTGACGAAGCCGAGGGCTATGCCTTTCTGCGCTCGCGCCAGGAAACCGACGATGACGCAACAGCAAAACTGCCGCGCCTGATTGCCCGGCGTCCGCTGTCGTTCCCGGTCAGCTTGCTGCTGGCATTGCTGCGCAAGAAGCTGGCCGAGTTCGACGCAAGCGGCGGCGACACGCGGCTGGTACTGTCCAGGGATGAGGTCGTCGAATTGCTCCGGGTATTCCTGCCCGACAGCAGCAACGAAGCCAAACTGATCGACCAGATCGAAACCCACCTGAACAAGATCGTCGAACTGGGCTTCCTGCGCAAACTTAAACCGGCTGCCGGGCAAACAGCCGCATTCGAAGTGCGCCGTATCCTCAAAGCCTTTGTCGACGCGCAATGGCTGGCGGACTTCGATATGCGGCTGGCGGCCTATCGGGCCCAACTCAATACGGCCAGAACCGAAGGCGACCCTGACAGTGGCGCACAAGGAGCGGCGTCATGACAAATCAGCAGGATAGCCGATTTGCACCACGAAGTGGCCCGAAGGGCGCCGCCCAAGGAAGTGCGGTAACTTCTCATTACCCACAGGCGGCATCGGAATCAAGTGCGGAATGTTGGGCAACAAACGGACTCTTAAAAATCTTTATTCACCACGAAGACACGAAGAACATAAAACTTCGTGTTCTTCGTGTCTTCGTGGTGAATTTTTTAAGTTTTTTAGCCGATTTATCTGTTATTGATGAGAAGTTACGAGGTGCACCATGAATGATATGCAGTTGAGCCTCGACTTCATGAGCGACGATGCGCTTTCCGGCTTCCGCCTGCATCGCCTGGAAGTTTTCAATTGGGGCACCTTCGACGGCCGGGTGTGGGTGCTCACTCCCGATGGGAAAAACAGCTTGCTGACCGGCGATATCGGCTCGGGCAAATCGACGCTGGTCGATGCAGTCACCACGCTGCTGGTGCCGGCACACCGCATCGCCTATAACAAGGCCGCCGGGGCCGACAGCAAAGAGCGCTCGCTACGCTCTTATGTACTCGGCCATTACAAGTCCGAACGCAACGAGGTCAGCGGCACCGCCAAACCCGTAGCATTACGCGATAGCAACAACTATTCGGTGATACTGGGCGTTTTTCATAACGCGGGCTACGACCAAACGGTGACGCTGGCCCAGGTTTTCTGGCTAAAAGATGCCCAAGGCCAACCGGCACGTTTCTTTGCCGGTGCGGAGCGGGCCTTGTCGATTAAGGCGGATTTTACCCAGTTCGGCACCGACATCGGCGGGCTGCGCAAGAAACTGCGGGGCTTGGGCGCGGAGCTGTTCGATAGCTTCCCGCCATATGGCGCCTGGTTCCGCCGCCGTTTCGGCATCGATAATGAGCAGGCGCTGGAGCTGTTCCATCAAACGGTATCGATGAAATCGATCGGCAACCTGACCGATTTCGTTCGCAGCCATATGCTTGAGCCTTTCGATGTGGCGCCGCGCATCGCCGCCTTAATCGGCCACTTCGACGACCTGAACCGGGCGCATGAGGCGGTATTAAAGGCCAAACGGCAAGTGGAACTGCTCACGCCGCTGGTTGCCGATTGCGGACATCATGCCTCTCTTGCGGCGCAAGTCGAGGAACTGCGCGCCTGCCGCGAGGCGCTGAAAGCCTACTTCGCAAACCTGAAACAGGGCTTGCTGGAGAAACGCATCGCCGGCCTTGCCGATGAATGGATAAAACAGGACACTCAAGTCAAGCGCATTGAAGAATCCCGTGACGCGCAACGCATCGAAGCGGACGAACTCAAACGCAGCATTGCCGATAACGGCGGCGACCGTCTTGAGCGCTTGACGATAGACATTCGTAATAAGGAGCAGGAATGCCAAACGCGTGAGCGTAAAGCGCAACGCTACGCCGAATTGGTGCGCGCTGTCGGCGAAAACCTGCCCGGCGATGAGGCCGATTTTCTCGGTCAGCACCAGCGTTTTCTGGACCTGGCCGAAGCCGCGCGGACACAAGACGACCGGCTGCAAAACGAGCTGACCGAACACGGCGTAAGCTTGCGTCAAGGCATGCAGGAGCACGACGGCCTGATCGCCGAAATCAACAGCCTGAAAGCGCGGCGCAGCAACATCCCCGCCGAACAAGTGGCCATGCGCGCCGCATTGTGCAACGCCCTCAAGTTGCCCGAAACGGATATGCCGTTTGCCGGCGAACTGCTGCAAGTACGTGACGACGAACGCGACTGGGAAGGCGCTGCCGAACGGCTGTTGCGCAACTTCGGCTTGTCGCTGCTGGTGCCCGACCGGCATTACGCGGAAGTGGCCGAGTGGGTCGATAGCACGCACCTTAAGGGACGTCTGGTCTATTTCCGGATACGCCAGGGCATTCGCGGCGAACAGCCCAACCTGCACCGGGATTCCCTGGCACGCAAGCTGGCCGTCAAATCCGACTCGCCTTTTTACGATTGGCTGGAACGCGAGCTGGCGCACCGTTTCGATGTGGCCTGCTGCGCGACGCACGAGCAGTTCCGCCGGGAGACGCGCGCCATCACCCGTGCCGGCCAAATCAAGGCGCCCGGCGAACGTCACGAAAAAGACGACCGCCACCGGCTGGACGACCGCAGCCGCTACGTGCTGGGCTGGACTAACGCAGCAAAGATCGCCGCGCTCGAAACCAAAGCCAGGCAGTTGGAGGCCGGCTTAGGTGAATTGGGCAGTCTCATCGGCAAAATCCAGGCCGACAGGGATGCGCTGAAGGAACGTCTCGATGCGCTGTCGAAACTCAGCGAATACGTCGATTTCCGCGAACTCGACTGGCAGTCCCTTGCCGTGGAAGTAGCTAAACTACGCGACGAAAAACAGAAACTGGAATCCGCTTCCGACGTGCTCAAGCAACTGACCGAACGGTTGAATGAAATCGTTAACTCATTAAAAACAACGGAAACCCAGTTGGAGGAACATAAAGACAAACGCTCCAAGGCCGAGCAGAAGAAATCGGATGCGGAAACCCTGTCTGTCCAAACGCAAGCGTTTATCGATGAACCGGCCTATGCGAGCCATTGCGTGTATTTCGACAAACTTGAGAACATACGGACCGAAGCGCTGGGCGATCATCAACTCACTGTCGAATCCTGCGATAACCGCGAGCGCGACATGCGCGACTGGCTGCAAAAGCAAATTGATGGCGAAACCAGGAAACTCAGTAATTTGGGCGAGCGGATCGTCAGGGCGATGGCCTCATACAAAGAGGAATTCAAGCTGGAGACGGCGGAGGTCGATGCCTCTATTGATGCGGGTTTCGAATACCGCAACATGCTCGACGCGCTACGAGCCGACGACCTGCCGCGCTTCGAAGCGCGCTTCAAGGAACTGCTGAACGAGAACACTATCCGCGAGGTGGCGAACTTTCATTCGCAGCTGAACCGCGAGCGGGAAACGATCAAGGAGCGCATTACCCGCATCAACGAGTCGCTGACCCAGATCGACTACAACACCGGCCGCTATATCGTGCTGGAAGCCCAACCGACGCCGGATGCCGATATCCGCGACTTCCAGACCGAACTGCGCGCCTGCACCGAAGGCGCGTTGACCGGTTCCGACGACAGCCAATATTCGGAGGCCAAGTTCCTGCAGGTCAAACTTATCATTGAGCGCTTTCGCGGACGCGAGGGGCAGTCCGAGCAGGATCGGCGCTGGGCAGCCAAAGTCACTGATGTACGCAACTGGTTCCTGTTTGCGGCCAGCGAACGCTGGCGCGAGGATGACAGCGAGCATGAGCATTATTCCGATTCGGGCGGCAAGTCGGGCGGTCAAAAAGAGAAACTGGCCTATACCATCCTTGCGGCGAGTCTGGCCTATCAGTTCGGCCTTGAATGGGGCGCGGTACGTTCCCGCTCGTTCCGCTTCGTGGTCATCGACGAAGCTTTCGGACGCGGTTCGGACGAGTCCGCGCAATACGGTCTGCGGCTGTTTAACCAACTCAATCTGCAGCTCCTGATCGTCACGCCCTTGCAGAAAATCCATATCATCGAGCCTTTCGTTGCCAGCGTGGGTTTTGTTCACAACGAGGAAGGCCGCGCTTCCAAGCTGCGCAATCTCTCTATTGAAGAGTACCGGGCCGAAAAAGCGAGAATGGCCGGATGACGCGAAGTAACTGGACCACGCCGGCCGATTTGCGCGCCCAGGCGCTGAAGCTGTGGGATCGGGGCGAATTGCAGGCCGGTCTTGTTACCGGCGAACAACTATTCCCGAAGCGTTTGACGCTTAAATGTCCTACATCGGCCGAGATGGCCTCCCGCTTTGACGAGGTGTACACATGGGCCGGTGAACTTCGGAAAATGTCGCACTGCCGGATAGCAATGCGCGAATTCAAGCACCGGCTGTTCGGCACAAACACCGTACCTCATGAAGCATGGGTCGATACTCTGGAAGACGCCTTGGCACTGATCGGCAAACGGCAAGACGCCGCCCGCTTCAACGCATTGATTGATATGACACGCCAGCGCCAGCCGCAATTGCTGGAATGGTTAGCCAAACGGCCGATGCGCGCGTTGACGCTTTATGGCGACTGGCCTCTGCTATTGGCAATCATAGCTTGGCGGCTGGCTCATCCGCGCCCTGGCGTATACCTGAGACAAATCGATATTCCGGGCGTGCATAGCAAGTTTATCGAAGCCCATCGCGGTGTGCTCTCGGAATTACTGGACATCGTCTTGCCGCTTGAGGCAATTGACCAGACGGCATCCGGCATCAGCCAATTCGCCAAGCGTTACGGATTTCGCGACAAACCGGTGCGTATCCGCTTTCGCGTTCTCGATCCGGCGCATTCCCTATTACCAGGAACGCTTCTGCAGGATATTACTCTTGATGCCGACAGTTTTTCCCGGCTCAATACCCATGTCAGGCGTGTTTTCATCACCGAAAATGAGATCAATTTTTTGGCCTTTCCGCAGGTTAAAGATAGCCTGGTCATCTTCGGTTCAGGATACGGGTTTGAAATGTTAAGCAAGGCCGGCTGGCTGTCACGCTGCCGCATTCATTACTGGGGCGACATTGATACCCATGGCTTCGCTATCCTTGACCAACTCCGTAACCGGTTCGACCATGTGGAATCGTTCCTGATGGATCGCGACACCTTGCTGGCGTTCGAATCGCAATGGGGCGAGGAAGATAAACAAACTCTACGTGACTTGCCCAGGCTAAACCCTGAGGAAATGGCGTTCTATGATGATTTACGTGATAACCGGATCGGCAAGAAGCTGCGTCTTGAGCAAGAGAAGATAGGCTTCGGCTGGATCAAATCCGCGCTGTCGGCACTTATATAGTTTTTCTCCATAAACCCTGTAATAAATCCTTTTTCAGCCTTATTTGGAGAAGACTCTTTGCAATTATTTAAGCACCCCACCCCGTGTTTCTAACGGTTTAATTACAAACCCGCTTAGCCGGAAAATGACAACTGAAACGACTACCTTTGTTCAATTCGCTGGCTATGTGTAATCTGGCATCATGCCGCATCAGCACATGTTTGACGATAGCCAGGCCCAGGCCGGTGCCGCCTATCTTTTTGTTGCGCTTGACTTCGGACCGGTAAAATCGTTCGGTAATCCGAGGAATATCGGCTGTCGCAATACCTTCGCCCCGGTCCTCAACATCCAGCACTATAGCTTCATTGGTCCGGTGCCAATGAAGTTTGACCACGGAGTCTTCCGGCGAATATTTAAGCGCGTTGCCCAAAAGATTGGTGAAAGCACTGCGTAGTTCCTGCTCTTCGCCAACAATATGCGCATCTGTGCCCAGGGTTAATTCGATCCGGGCAGAATCGCCGCCGTGCAATGTCTCTGCCTCCTGGCAAATCTGCATCAATAAAGCCGGGACATTAACGCACTCGGTTTTTTTCTGCCCGGTTTCCAGCCGGGTCAGCAACAGCAAATCATCGACCAGATGCTGCATACGCTCGGTCTGCCCCTGCATTTGCTGAAACGAGGTGGTCAATAACGGGGATACGCCGTCATCCATATCCTGCAAGGTTTCCAGATAACCTTTTAACACGGTTAACGGCGTTCTGAGCTCATGCGACACGTTCGCGACAAAATCCTTGCGCATCCGTTCCATCTTTTTCAGCTCGGTAACGTCCTGAGCCAACAGCAGACGCAAGCCTGCGCCATAGGTGATAATCCGCACGGCCAGCGTGATGCCGTGGTTTACCGGAGACGGTAATAGGACAGGATCGTTATAATTTCCGGATTTAAGGTAGCGGATAAATTCCGGGAAGCGGATAAGGTTGGGAATACGCTGGCCTTTATCCGACTGCTGCAAGCCGAATACTTCCCTGGCCGCCTTATTCGCCCACTCAATCTCGTCGTTGGCACCTAAAACGACGGCCGCATCGGGTAAGGCTTCGGTGGATTGGCGAAACTGGTCAACCATTTTGCCCAGTTTCTTTTTGCGTTTTTTCTCGTTCTTTTTAATGCGGTAGACATGGTAATAAATTTCTTCCCAGATACCGCTGGTCTTGGGGTATTTGGCTCGGCCCCCTGTCCGTATCCATTTTTCAAAGCGGCTAATCTGGAACAGCTGACGCATTAACATGCCCAGCGTCAATAACAGCATCAATGGCATAAAAAGCCCCGTCATGCCGCCTATTATGGATACGACTAAAAACAGCAGCAATCCGGTAATGAGTTCTCTTTGCCAGACCCCCATAGCAGTTACG
>Ga0208882_1000368_pt1 | contig 20406 bp, 18 predicted proteins | sample LakWasMet14_LOW5_2_FD_183862 | JGI IMG/M metagenome (GOLD analysis project Ga0208882, IMG submission 183862) | Freshwater sediment methanotrophic microbial communities from Lake Washington under simulated oxygen tension - Sediment Metagenome... | ecosystem: Environmental > Aquatic > Freshwater >...
ATTAAATCTCCCGCCAATCAAACATGCACATCAATTTTTTGAGACGTTGCAGATTCAATTAAATTCAACGCCGCCTCACCATTAGCTTTTTGAACATCTTGTCCTTTTTTAAGAACCGCTACGTCAATTGCTTCTTTAGTTTCCGCGCTCTTGACTACGGAAGCCAGTAAACCTGTTGTTGCACCGATACCGCTTATCGTACTCATAATTTTCTCCGAAAAATTTAACCACAAATGGTTATCGGCTATCCCGAAATTATCTTTAACGCCAAGCTCAATCTTTAGCGGCAAAAAACTGCCACCCAGCAAAAAAAGCCTACCCCACGTCTCCGTCAAAAAACTGACCCACCCAAAAATCATAATTTTAAATATTAAAATTCAACAAGTTATATTTTATATTGGTATTGGCACAGAAATAGCTTGGTAGATTACGACGATTAAACTTTCATTTATTTTCTACCAGGAGACCACCATGGCCGGCATGATAATCAACACAAATCTAGCTTCGCTCAACAGCCAACGCATGCTTGATAGAACCAACAATGACTTAAAAACCTCAATGGAGAGACTATCTTCAGGATTAAGAGTCAACAGCGCCAAAGATGATGCGGCAGGATTAGCGATTAGTAACAGAATGACTTCGCAAATACGCGGCATGACGGTAGCCACAAGAAATGCTAGCGACGGTATTTCTTTAGCTCAAACAGCAGAGGCTGCAATGGGCACACTGACAGACACTATGCAGCGCATGCGTGATTTAGCCGTACAATCAGCTAATGATGGAGGTGTAACATCTGCAGATAAGGACAAATTGCAAACAGAATTTCAGCAACTCAATGATGAATTGACTCGAGTTATTCAGAATACTGAATTTAACGGTAAAAAAATTATCAATGGTTCTTTGGCTGGAGGAATCGCGTTCCAGGTAGGCGCGAATACGTCTACTAACAACCAAATATCAATTGATATTGCCGATATAGCAGCATCAATTGGCTCTGTTACTGCTGCTAGTATTGGTGGAAATGCAAGCGCCTCTGATGTTAGATTGGCGATCGATTCCATTGATACCGCTATTAAAAATATTGATACATCAAGAGCGAAACTAGGCGCAGTCCAAAACCGCTTCACTACCACTATAGCCAACTTGCAATCATCTATAGAGAACCAATCAGCAGCCCGCTCAAGGATCACCGACACTGATTTTGCTATGGAAACTGCCAACTTAAGCCGAAACCAAATACTGCAACAAGCAGGTACAGCAATGCTGGCACAAGCCAACCAATCTACACAAAATGTTATGAAGCTGCTGCAATAAAACCTATATGCTAAATAGAATGTAAATACTGCTAAACACACAGGGGTAATAGCAGTATTTTTTTTCAGTACCTTTTAGACCAATAATTATGACAACTGCACTTCTTAATCAATTTGCCGCATTTGGCGCACTAAAAACCAACGCTTTTGGTGACAGATATCTGTACAACCTAAATCGCGGCAGCTTTGACAAAATAAGTGCTCAAGCTTTATTTGATGCTGAATTCAAAGAATCATTGTTTAATGAAAACACATTGTATTTTGTTATTGGCACTGACTCTGGCTTATTACCCAAATACATTCAGCAACGCGGTATACCTTCAGGCTCTCGCTATATATTTATCGAGCCTGAGGAGGTAATGGAACAGCTTAATGAACATCATCTTCTTGACAGTTCAAGTCCAGAAATAGTTTTCAGCCTACCCAAAGATTGGGAAGAACACGCCAGAACTTTCAAGATAAAAGAATACTCTTACTTAGATGCCATAAGATCTTTCAATGCTATTTGCGCCCAACAAGCAGTGTTAGATGACTACACAGAACTCAGTTGGCAGCAAACCGAAGCGTTACAAATAATGCATTACCGCTACCGTATGTCGATAGGTAGCCAGCTCTTTCTAGTTCGACAACTTGAAAATGTTACAGAAAATCTTATACCCGTAACGGTACTTGCAAATGCCTTTGCAGGTAAAACTGTCATCATCCTGGCGGGTGGGCCATCACTAACAGATGTTTTCCCATGGCTGAGAAAAAATCGTAATAAACTCGTAGTTTTCGCAGTGTCTAGGATCTCTCGTCAACTAATAGATGCAGAGATTGAACCTGACTTTGTATTTTCCGTGGATCCTTTGGATGTAAACATAGATGTCAGCAGAGAAATGTTCTTATTTGGCGAAAATACTATTTTTATTCACTCCTACCATGTACAACCCGCGCTTATTAATCAATGGCATGGGAAAAGCCTATATCTAGGTACTCGATTACCATGGAAAACCGATTTCAACATAGATAACATCCATGGCAGCGGCCCCACAGTAACCAATTCCGCACTTTCGATAGCCCACTATTTTGGTTTCAGCAAAATCTTACTCGCAGGTTTTGATCTTTGCTTTACCAAAGAAGGCATAACCCATGCAAAAGGCAGTGATGAACAACTTGCTGGTCCTAAATACAATACAACATCTCTACAAGTTGAAACTTACAATGGTGAACAAAGACCGACAGGACAAGATTACTACACGGCATTGTTGACGCTTGCCAGTCAGGCACAAGCCATTAAGGCTGATCAGAGAGAAATCATCAATCTTGCGCCTTCTGCTGCCAAAGTAGAAAGTATTAGCCACCTCACCACATCAGAAATTTCTTTGCCAGATATTGAATCCGAAGACATAAGCAAGGCAAAACAACGTATACCCCAGTTAACCGATAACTTACTAAAGAAACATTATCAGACTGTACTAGATGAGCTTGAAAAAGCCGTTTTTCAAACAGAGGGTATCGCCCAATTGGCGCAAAAAGCATTGAATATTAACCAGAGCATGTATAGCTCTGCAGGTACGATTGAAAATTACAAAGACAAACGTGAACTAGATAAGATTGAAAAACAGCTTCAGAAAAAATACCGGCACTTCAGCAAGGTAGTTAAAAAATTTGGTGTACGTAATTTCATAAAAATCATATCCCCACATGACTCTGACGATTGGGATGCAGAAAAAGCCCAAAAAATAGGAGACATCTATTATCAAGCCTACCTGTCAGGCGCAAATACTTTATCAACCTTAATTAAAACGGCGATAGTACGCACCAAAAGCAGAGAAGAAGAACTCAAAACAGCACCAGACTTCAACATATTGTGTAAACAATGGAAGCAAGATCAAAGTTTTCGTCGAGCTGAATTATGGCTAAAAAAACATCCTGGCATTAATTATTCAGAGCAAATTACTACTGAATTGCAAGACATGCATGAGCAATTTAATCGGATTTTAGTCAACCAAGAAACTGCTTATAAAACAGAAGTTGCACAACATTCAACATTAGCCTTGTTAAAGGGTAAAATTAAACTGCTTTTTAAACACAAAAAAATCGATGAATTACAAAATCTGAAAACAGGCTTTATTAATGACTCTAAATTCGATAATAAAGAGGCTTATTTATTATTAATAGAAGGATATCTAGTTGAACTGACCGATGACATTGAAATGGCATTAAGCAACTACAATAGCCTAATTAATTTAGAGGAATCACCCCTCCTCGAAGAAGCGTTAGCTAGAGTTGCTTCAATCAGCCTTAATCAACAAAATCAACAAAATGCCTTACTGGCAATGGACTGCCTTGCCCAAATCTCTCCTATTTATATCCCCTATTTAGCCGAGCTTGCTAGAATTTTGGGCGATTACATGTTGTCTATTGATAGCTACAATGCCTATATCAGCTTTTTCCCTGAAGACACCTTGATCAAGCTAAAACTGGCTACTTTATATATTGAAATCAAAGCTTATGAATCAGCTGAGCTCATGATTGAACATATCTTAATAGAATCTCCATATTTGGAATCTGCAATCGGCTTAAAAAACCAACTTATCAAGATGAAGCAAGAAAACCTAAGTGCAGTTTAATTAAATTTAAAAACTGCTATTCGGAACTGGAAGTTAATCAATTTGATAGGCTTGAACAGCTTTTCTGTCATGAGCAAGTAAAGCTGCTTGTTTTTGCAATATATCTTTTTGAGCGTCTACCATGGCTATAAATTGCCTATCGGTCATTTGCATCAAAGTCATTATCCTTACAACTGCATCGCGTTCATTACTGGATAGTGGCAAACTACATAATTCTTCTAATGTTTCCTGCCGAATGACCAAAACTACGTTTAGTTCATCCCAATCTTTAGATTCGATAACACAACCAATACGCCCAGCACATTCTTCAAGTTGTTGTAATAATTCAGAAGTAGCTGTCATCACTGATACATTTCAGGGATAGCATCCCAAGCTTGTTTTATTTCCCTCATCAACACCTGAACCTCATCAAGTATTTCAGTGTTGTTTTCAGCACTGGCCTGAAATAAACGGGAATTAATATACTCGTATAAACTCATTAAATTAGCAGCAATGTCGCCACCTTTTTCTGCATCCACACCGTCTATCAGGCCACCAACAATAGCAACCGCCTTAGAGATCTGCACACTTTTCTCCTGATAATCACCTCGACTGATAGCCCCTTTTGCCGCATTAACGCGCATCAAAAAGCCGCTCATCAACATTTGTATCAATTTATGTGGAGATGCATCTTCCACAACTGATTCCGCATGAACAGCGGCATATTTATTCGCATTGTTTCTATATGCTAAAGGTGTCATTTCTGGCCTCACTTACTGCTAATTAAAGCTTTGCTAATTGGTTAGTTAAAAAGGCCCCGGTAGACTGAAACTGACCCACAGCCACATCCATCGCAATAAATTGCTTCATTAATGTTTTCTGCACATTATCCAGATGCAACTGGATCGTGTCTCGTTTATCACTGAGTGACTTTAACTGCTTATTTAACGATATTTGGCGAGTATCTAAGGCACCACCTGATTGAAGATACTGGTTAATCTTTGTATTTAAGCGTGTGGCAACACCATCAGTAGAAGAAAAGACTTCACTTACCGATGACAAATTGGCGGCCAGCGCTTGCTCTAGTTTTGTTGCATCCAGTGTCATCACGCCAGTTTTATCTATATCAATACCAATCGTTTTTAAAGTATTAAAACTATTTGATGCTGATGTCACAGGTGAGCTTGTTTGTTGGCGTAGATCGTTTCTAATGCTACGCAACGTCGAATCACCAACTAAAGCCCCATTAGTACCACCAGAGGTGCCGGCAAATTTACCGAGGTTATCCGCCGTACTAGCCATTGAATTATAGGCCGTCACAAAATTGGTAATTGTTTGTTTAATTGCCGCATTATCCAGCTTGATGTCAACATTTACATCTGTACCAGGCACCGCAGACTGTAAATTCAGTGTCACACCTTGCAGCACATCAGAAATCACATTACTGCTACGTGTAGCAGCCTGCCCATCTATCAGAATTTTGGCATCTGCTGCTGCTACGCCTGTAAAGTTTGTAGTTGTGGCAGTATCCAATCGACTCAACCCGGCATCACCGGAAACGGCCACAGAGAATGCGTTAGCCACACCAGTCTCTTTAGCAGTCAACACCAATTTAGATATAGTTCCGGTATTAGTTGCATTATCGACATTGACTATGCTCGCTGTTACTCCATTATTGCCTGAAGCTCCATTGATAGCATCACGAATACCTGCCAACGTATTATTACTGGAGTCGATGGTTAATGAAAATGGCGTTTTAGTACCGACTGAAAACGTCAACGTACCGGATCCGACCACCTCGGTCGCTCCGGTAAATTCGGTACTTGAAATAGAATTTTGTGCTTTAGCCAACTGAGTCACTTGAAAGATATGCGCACCAGCAACCGAACCGGCGCTAGCAGTCACCTTTAAAATAGACTCATTTGCAGAAGTAGCCTGATGGGTTTTAAACAAGCTACCGTCTTTAAGCTTTTGTACAGCAGTTTGAAAGGTCGATAACGCACTTTTAAGACTGCCTAGTCCGCTTAACTGAGCCTTAGCCGCAGTCTCTTGTCGAGTAATGGCATCCTTTTGCGGTTGACCTTCTGCGGCGACCAACGAGTTAACAATGCCATTAATATCCATACCACTGCCAACCCCTAATGACGATGAAATAGCCATTACCCTCTCCCGCTGATATTCAAAAACTTACGCTCGATCCTGAAGCATTATGCCTTGAGGCCCTTCAAGATCCTGCATTCTTTTAATAAAAGCCAGCATATCCTCAGAAGGAATTTGCCGCACCACATCCCCGCTCTTACTATCAACAATTTTGACCACAACCTTTTTCGTCGATTCATCCACCTGAAATTCCAAATTACGATTAGTCGCCTGTAAGATCGAATTTCCCTGAGCCGCTGCGGATTTCACTAATTCCAAAGATGTTTCCTTTACATCGGCTTTAACTGCAGTATTTTGAGTTTTTGAAGCTTCTTCATACTTAGTTATATTCTGCTGTTCTATCTCTGTATTGCCAACGCTCGAAGTAACTTTCGGTTCATTTTGCTTATTTCTCAGAACGGTCACGGGAACAAGCTTAGCTACATTTGTAATTTCACTGTTCATGACACCAACCTTCTCATTTATAAATTCAAAAAGGGAGGCTGCCGCCCCCCTCATTTATTGCTATAACGCCTATCTAAGCAAACTAAGCACTGATTGCCCAGACTGATTGGCCTGTGCCAGCATCGCCGTACCGGCCTGTTGCAAAATCTGATTACGACTTAAGTTGGCAGTTTCTTGAGCAAAATCGGTATCGGTAATACGTGAACGAGCAGCAGATTGATTTTCAATTGATGACTGCAAGTTGCCGATAGTGGTGGTAAAGCGGTTTTGAATCGCACCCAGTTTTGCTCGTGAAGTGTCAATACTTTTAATTGCGGCATCGATAGCATCAATTGCGGATCTAACATTGGCTACTGTCGCGGTGCTTCCTATACTCGCAGCAGTAACATCAGAAAGAGATCCTGACACATCGGCAATATCAATCGATATTTGGTTGTTAGTAGATGTATTTGCACCTACTTGAATCGCTACACCACCTGATAAATCACCATTGATGATTTTTTTACCATTAAATTCGGTGTTAGCAACAACTCGACTGAGTTCGTCATTCAATTGTTTAAATTCTGTTTGTAGTTTTTCTCTATCACCTGTGGTTACACCACCATCGTTAGCCGATTGCACAGCCAAATCTCGCATCCGTTGCATTGTATTGGTGAGCGTTCCCATTGCTGATTCAGCGGTTTGCGCCAGAGAAATCCCATCACTGGCATTTCTAACAGCAACCGTCATACCGCGTATTTGCGAGGTCATTCGGTTACTAATTGCCAAGCCTGCTGCGTCATCTTTTGCTGAGTTGACACGTAAACCTGATGACAGACGTTCCATTGAAGTCGACAGATTATTATTAGTGTCAGTTAATCTACGTTGGCTATTGATTGACGCAACGTTTGTGTTAATTACCATTGCCATGATCTTATCCTCACAAAATATCCAAAAATTATAGTTTTAATAACTGTTTTTGAAACTCAAAATATTTATCGGCTTATTTATAAATTTCTTTAATTTTTTTGAGGGAGATTTAAGACTCAATAAGTCTCCCCCTAATTTATTTCTGTAACTCTTATCTGAGCAAACTGAGTACTGACTGCCCTGACTGATTGGCTTGTGCCAGCATCGCCGTACCCGCCTGTTGCAAAATCTGATTACGACTTAAGTTGGCAGTTTCTTGAGCAAAATCGGTATCAGTAATACGTGAACGGGCTGCTGACTGATTTTCTATAGATGACTGCAAGTTTCCAATAGTAGTGGTAAAGCGGTTTTGAATCGCACCCAGTTTTGCCCTTGATGTATCAATGCTTTTTATAGCCGCATCAATAGCATCAATCGCTGATCTAACCCCAGAGACGCTCTGCGCGCTGCCTATACTAATGGTGCCAACATCAGAAACAATTGACCCTACATTAGAAAGATCAATTGATATTTGGTTATTTGCAGATGTATTTGCACCTACTTGAATCGCTAAACCATCTGATAAAGAGCCATTGATAATCTTCTTGCCGTTAAACTCTGTGTTGGCAATAACTCGATTCAACTCGTCATTGAGTTGCTGATATTCGGTTTGTAGCTTTTCACGATCACCCGTTGTGACACCACCATCATTTGCAGATTGCACGGCCAAATCACGCATCCGTTGCATAGTATCAGTAAGCGTTCCCAATGCCGACTCAGCGGTTTGTGCTAAGGAAATACCATCACTGGCATTTCTTACCGCAACCGTCATACCGCGGATTTGCGAGGTCATTCGGTTACTAATTGCTAACCCTGCTGCATCATCTTTTGCTGAGTTAACGCGCAAACCTGATGACAGACGTTCCATGGAAGTCGACAAGCTGTTGTTGGTTTCAGTTAATCTACGTTGGCTATTAATAGATGCAACGTTGGTGTTAATTACCATGGCCATGTTCTTATCCTCGCAAAATATTCAAAAAATACAGTTTTAAATAACTGTCCTATCAAACTCATAACAGTTATCGGCGTACATCTGAATTCCTTGAATTATTCTTTTAGAGTTTTCCAGGTCAATGCTGTACCACGCTTAATATCTTGATTCACTCTCCTACCCAGGACCTGTTCCATATACTTAGGCGGCAGTCCCAGACCCGGCCTGATGGCTCGAACATTACTACGATTTAGTACCGCACCTGCTTTTAGATCTTCTACCACATATAATGAACGACGAAATTGCAATGATTTTTGCTCAACGGCTGTTGCTCCATAGCTGACTTTACCCAAGGCTTGCCACGCACGCCGACTTTCGATTACCAGTTGTGCAAGCTCATCTGGTTGCATCGAAAAAGTGCTATCCACACCGCCATCGTCACGGTTAAGCGTAAAATGTTTTTCAATGACAGTGGCACCCAGTGCGACGCTGGCAACTGATACCCCAACCCCCATAGTGTGATCAGACAATCCCACTTCACAGTCAAACAGTTCTCTCAAGTGCGGGATGGTCAAAAGATTGGTATTTTCTGGGCTGGCCGGATAGGTGCTGGTGCACTTAAGCAGGATTAAATTTTTGCAGCCCGACTCACGCGCAGCACGCACGGTATCATCCAGCTCAGCAATAGAAGCCATACCGGTAGAGATAATAAGCGGTTTACCTGTCGCTGCCACCTTACGAATTAGCGGTAAATCGGTGTTTTCAAATGAGGCAATTTTGTAGCAAGGCACATTGAGTTCTTCAAGAAAATCTACTGAAGAATCATCAAACGGCGTGCTGAAAGCTATGATGCCCAGCTCCCGCGCCCGATCAAAAATCGGCTGATGCCATTCCCAAGGGGTGTAAGCCTCGCCGTAAAGCTTATAAAGCGAAGTTCCCGTCCACAGACTATTCGGGTCGCCGATATGGAATTCACGTTCGTCCAAATCCAGCGTCATTGTATCGGGCGTGTAGGTTTGTATTTTCAGCGCATGCGCGCCGGCCTTGGCGGCGGCCTCGACTATATCCAATGCACGTTGCAGTGACTGGTTATGATTACCGGACATTTCGGCGATGATGAACGGCGCATGGCCCTGCCCAATGAGTCTGCCGGCAATATTGAATACATGATTCATGTTTAATGAAGCCTCTTGAAATAAATACTGGTCTCAAACTGATAGCCCGCAGCCTGGAATAGTTGATTCGAGCGTGCATTAGTCCCGAGCACATGTGCATGGAGAATTTTTACTTGCGGATAATGTTGGGCTAACCAGTTTTCCGCGTTTTGCAATAGGTCTCTACCTCGGACCAAAGTGTTTGTATCAGGAACCAAATAAATGGAAATTTCCGCTTCACTATTCTGGATATCAAAGCGCACAACACCTACCGGCAAGCCATCACGCTCGGCTATGAGTAACTGCCTGTCCGAATCACTCAATACCGAAGCAAACCAGTGACTATGATCTTCCCAGTTGATGGGGTTAGTGGTTCGAGAAACCGCTCTGATGGTTGGATGATTACGCCAAGCAAACAGATGCTCCGAATCGGCAACGTTTGCAATTCGCATCTCAAGCCCGCCACATCTCATACTGCCTATCACGCGCGATACCCCGCGACCGTCTACAGCTTGCAATCCATTGCCTGAAATAAGTTGCCTCAAGCTACTATTTTCCAGGAGGGATCGCACATGGCGCTCGATCGCGAGATCAACCTCGCTATTTATTTCGGGGGAGTACAGCAAACCGGCTGAAGCGGCATCAATCAGCTGATTGCGTTGATTGTTGGCCGTACAAATAGCCAGCGTAGGTAATCCCAAGCAACAACGCTCCCAGCTCGCAGAACCACCTGCACCTATCGCCAAATCGGCTGCCGTCATCAATTCAGCCATACGATCTGTTTGCACATGGCAAGTAAATTTATTTTCGGCACAGGCCAAGACAATCTCGTTACGACACGGATGCTGAGCACCAATCACCACATCTACCTGCAAGCCTTCAATGCCAATCCTGGCTAACGCATTGATTGCACGGCCGGTGTGATTATTCGCATCGACGCCGCCAAAAAAAATCAGGATGCGTTGCACCGGTCCTGTTCGGAGCTTGACCTGCTCACGAAATTGAGAAAATTCTTCACGCAGCAGCGCATAGCGCGGACCAAGTAATAGCGCGCAATAATCAGGTACTTTGCCCGTATAGCGGGTATGCATATCCGCATAAAAGTTTTGGTCGAGCAGCACATCGCAGTCATGCTGACGATCGGCAATGTCATCAATGACCAGGATTTTTTTGACTACTGGCCTGAGTACTGCTTCCCAACGAGTATCTAGCGCGTAGTGATCAACTACTAGCCAATCGCAATGCTGGCCTATCAATGCTTGTAGGGAATCTGCGGCGTCCTGAGTTTGACTTACTCCCAACCAGGAAGAATGTGCTAGTCCATCGGTTTCTACTTGAGCAATCTCACTGGCAAGCATCACTAATTGATGATTTTTAGCGGCCAGGATGTCTCGCAAATAGCCGGGCAAATGCCGACAAACAAACCGGGTATGCATACCGTGTTGCTGCAATGCATCGGCCAAGGTTAAACAACGCATGAAGTGCCCGGTGCCGATTTGGCTGGACGCATCAACCCGAAAGGCAATGTTCACACAAGTCCTTTAGAAACTGACATTACGCCGAACGGGTATGCCTGCGGCCTGCATGGCCAATTTGGCACCGCTAGGCGTTTGCTCGGTAAAATGAAAAAGGCTGGCTGCAGCTACCGCTGAAGCACCGGCCTGCTGTACCACATCAATCATGTGCTGATAGCAGCCGGCACCGCCGGAAGCAATTACCGGCACGTCTACGGCATTGACCACCCGCTCGACTAATGCCAAATCGTAGCCCTGCATGGTGCCGTCGCGTTCAATAGATGTCAGTAAAATTTCACCTGCCCCACGATCGACAAGCTCTTTTGCCCAGGCTACGGGCTCTTTGCCAGTATTGATTGTGCCCGCATGACTAAAACAACGATATTGTGATGGCTCCAATTCACGCGCATCAATACTTGCAACCACGCACTGGGCGCCATAACGACGAGCCGCCGCATCAATCAATCCGGGATTGTGATAGGCAATGGAATTTACGGCACACTTATCTGCCCCGGCATGCAGTAAGGCGAGGATGTGTTCAATACTTGTGATGCCGCCGCCCACAGTCAAAGGCACTGCACATTCTTCGGAAAAGTCGCTGACAGAGTCATAGTCTGGAATGGCGGCTTCTTTGGAGGCCGTAATATCCACCAAAATCAACTCATCGACATCACGCGAGTTATAAACCTTAATAGCAGGAAGTACCGGTCCGACTCGACGCCAACTATCAAACCCTACCCCTTTGACCAGGCCAAAATCTTTCCACAACAATGTGGGAATCACTCTTACCTTTAACATGCGGGAAAACTCAGAAAATTTTTTAACAACTGCCGTCCAGCTTTTGAGCTTTTTTCCGGGTGAAACTGGCATCCTAAAATATGCTGTTTTCGAACCACAGCCGTCACATCCAGGCCATAGGGCACTGTTGCGATAACATGTTCAACATTGTCTGCGACAAAGGCATAGCTATGGACAAAATAAAAATCCGAGGCATTAGGGATTTTTTCAAAAACAGGATCGGGACGCTGATAGACCACTTCATTCCAACCCATGTGGGGAATCCGCTGGGTACAGCCAAGGCTATCGAGTTTTTGAATCTGGCCCGGGATAAATCCTAAGCCTGCTGTTTCGCCGCCTTCAAAACCGCTAGTCGCCAGCATTTGCATGCCTAAACAAATGCCCAACAAAGGCCGTTGCTGCTCTAGCACCAGTTCTTGCAAAACAGAGACCCAGCCGCCTTTATGCAAATAAGCCATGCCATCGGCAAACGCGCCCACACCAGGAAGAACGATATTAGTAGCTTCATAAAGTGCCGTTGGATGTTGCGCGATGACAGTGTCAACACCCAAATCGTCAAATGCCCGGCGCACGGAACTCAGGTTGCCAAGTCCGTAATTAATAATGGCAACTTTCATGGGTTGTCGTAATTAAGTTTTTCCAAGTTGCCGTTCTTATCTTTAATTAACGCACCCGAGGCATCACGTTTGAATATCTTTTTATTAGTAAAGCGATCGCAGATTTTGATGAATTCATCTACCGTCAAATCCAAGGGCTCGAGGATGTCTGTTAACGGCTTACCCAGATACGTCCATGGAAATTTGCCATCTCGGGCTTTGACAATTTCTACTGCATCTTGCCGGGTGATTCGCCCGCGACGTACATGCAAGCAAGCAATATCGGTAGCGCGGGAAAAGCCGAATTTCAGGAATTTGAAATAATCATGTATGCCGGTCTGGTGATTATCCAGATTTTCATAATTCACCATGGAGCCTTCTACCGGCTGGTCAAATGTGATGAAACCATTCGCTTGGGCAATCAGCGCATTGGATAAACCATCCCATGGCAAATAGTAGCCAAGAAACAATCCTGTCACCCCTACCCGTTGCAAGTCTTCTTCACTAGGATATTGATACGGCAATAAATGCCTGGGTTCAATGCCGTAGGTTTCGGCAAGATCCGACACGCGTAATCCCAACAGCCCCCCGAACTCTTCCAGCCAGCGTCTACTTAAAGTGTTATTTTCTGCCGCTGCTGCCGGACCGCCATATTCATTTTGGGAGTTTTCCCCCCAGACAATCAATGGCACATTAAATTGCACCGCCGCTCGCACCGGAATGGTAAAAATACCCACATGTTCAGGCCAGGAAATATCACCTACTTCCTTTAAGCCAATACGATTAAGCTTGGCTCTAACCAGTGGATTAGGCGAAAACTCCATGTAGTCAACACCTAGTTGCTTGATATTCTCAATGTTCTTACGGCCGATTTCACTAAGATCGCATGTGGTAGAGGTCACGCATAATGGATTAAGCCCTAGTTGCAACATCCGTATCACTTGATAGGTACTGTCTTTGCCGCCACTAACGGGCACAATGCAGTCCCAGTTACTGCCATGTCGGCGGTATTTTTCCAACACACCCAGAAGCTCTGTTTTACGTTGCTCCCAATCTATTTCTTTCCTTTTCTCCATGGAGCGGCAGGCGTTGCAAACACCTTCCTCATCAAGATGCAAATCAGGCTTAGTGTGCGGCATCACGCAACGAACACAATATTTCAGCATATCAAGCCCTCTTTTCCAGCAAAAACCAGGTGATATCATCCTGCGGAAAAGCTGGGTCACGATGGTAAGCAAAACCATAATCGACCAGCACTAAATCAGGATATTTATCCAGCAATTCGCCGGCAAAATCACGCTTAAACAGCCGGTCGCTATGCCCTCGATAGGGAATGGCTACAGGTGATGGATTGTAGTATTCAGCAACCAGCAGATAACGGCTTGAGGCCTGATAGAGTTTTTCATATACGGTATTCAGCATGTCCGGATTGATATGTATCAGAACGCCTTTGATCATTGATAGATCAACTTTGGCAGTTACCGGATAGTCAAAAATCGAACCTTCGTAAACATTGTCTTGACCAATCAGCTCGCGCAGCTGTGCCGCGGCATCGGGGTTGATTTCCGCCGCTGTCAGTTCAATACCTGGATAAAGCAGCTGTAACGCTTTTAAATTCATGCCGATATTGGCGCCCAACTCCAGACACGAAGAAATTTTTCCAGCCTGCTTAAGCGCTTTGGTAAAAAAATTTAGATTGGCGGCCAACAATTGCTGGGTGGCGTTACGGTTTATGTAATCGGTTCCGAATTGTCCTGCCCAAAAAACTTCTTGAGACGTAGCGTACGACTGTATGGATGCAGGAGGTAGGGCAGCGCCGGGAGCGGCTGCCGAGTTTTCTTTGACGGTGCTCATTTGTTGGTTTGCTCCAATAGTTTGTAGATGACTTCGGCTCTATGCCAGTCATCCAATGTGTCAATATCTTGTACGCGCCAGCGCGGAATGATCACTGGCACGGAGTGTTGATCAAATATCCGTAGGCCTTCAATCCACGACGGCGGCGGCCCCCAATAAAATTGCCCGGCATCATGCAACGCAACGGGTAAATCTTGCGAGCGAGTTGAAAAATTTTCGGGGAAGAACATCTCAATTCCACCATCAGAGCGTTGCTGAAAGGCTCTAAAAATGGGTGACGCATAATCGGTAGCAGTGAACGCATAAGCCCAATTGCCGGAATTTAAAGCCTGTAATCCGCGCTTGAGGTCATCTACCTGAATGAATGGCGCCGTCGCGTAAATGCAGCACACGGCAGATACCGGCCAACCTTGATTTAACGCCCATTCAGTAGCATGGGCGATCACTTCGGTGGTACCGGCATAGTCATTCGCTATCTCGGCCGGGCGAATAAAAGGCACTTCTGCACCCCAAGCTTTTGCTATTTCGGTGACTTCAGCATCGTCAGTTGATACCAACACATGATCGAACAAGCCCGAGGCTTTCGCCGTCTCAATAGCCCAGGCAATCATCGGCTTACCGCAAAAACTCTTAATGTTCTTACGGGGGATGCGTTTACTACCGCCACGGGCAGGAATGATGGCGATATTCATAACTTTATCGCTTCTAGTAATTTGGCAACCACATAATCCTGCTGCGCTTCTGTCAATGCCGGGTACATTGGCAGACTAATCGCTTCTGCGTAATACTGCTCTGCTTCAAGGCAATATCCTTCTTTGAATCCCATCTGCTCGTAGTAAGGCTGGCGATAAACTGGAATGTAATGAATATTCGCGCCGATACCAGCGGCGCGCAATGCATCAAACACTGCACGATGAGACGCATTGATCTCGTCCAGCTTCAACCGAATCACATATAAATGCAGCCCGGAATAACTGTCAGGATGTTGCCATGGGGTAATTATTGGTAGATCGGCTAACAAGGCGTCATAACGTTGACTAAGTGCATGGCGTTTACTGACAAATTCATCCAAATGCAGCATTTGGCTCAAACCCAGTGCTGCTTGCAAATCGGTCATCCGGTAATTAAAACCTAACTCAAGCTGCTGGTAGTACCAAGGACCATCCGGCGCATGCGTCATCTGTACCGGATCACGCGTAATGCCGTGACTACGCAATCTGTCCAACCGTTCGGCCAACTTTGCATTATTGGTTAGCGCCATGCCACCTTCGCCAGTGGTAATAATTTTGACCGGATGAAAACTGAACACGGTAATGTCACTGTAACGGCAATTACCTATGGCTTGATTTTGATATTTCCCGCCGATGGCATGCGAAGCATCTTCGATGATCTTAAAACCATAGCGTTGACTTAGCGCGTAAATACCGGCCATATCGCAGGGTTGCCCACATAAATGCACCGGAATAACCACCTTGGGTAATTGTCCAGTTTGCTCTGCCAATGATAATTTTTCCGCCAGCTTTTCAGTGCTAAGGTTGTAAGTGCGCGGATCGATGTCGACAAAATCAACGTCGGCACCGCAATACAGTGCACAATTTGAGCTGGCTACAAAAGTTGTAGGACTGGTCCAAACGCTATCGCCCTTGCCGACCCCGAGTGCCAGGCAAGCGATATGCAATGCCGAAGTAGCGCTGTTAACAGCAAGCACATATTGTGCGCCGCAATAACTTGCCACCGCGATTTCAAAATTAGTAACTGCCGGTCCTTGGGTCAGAAAGTCTGAGCGTAACACATCGACTACTGCCTGAATGTCGGCTTCACTAATCGTTTGGCGACCGTAAGGGATCATAATCTATCTACCTAACCCAACTGGCTATGTACTAAAGTGCTCAATTCATCGACTGTCAAAAACTGCTCATTACTGCCACTGTTGTAGCAAAATCCGGGAGCAACAGGCTTAGCGCCAGTTTTTGTGCAATAGTCTTCGATGGAATAATGTCCACCTGCTGGTAAAATTGCATAATACTGACCTAAATCGACAGTATTAAAACTATCGCTAACTGTAATCATCTCTTCATGAATTTTCTCACCGGGACGCAGGCCAATGATTTTTTGTTCGCAACTGGGATCAATCGCCAAGGCAACATCGGTAATGCGATAAGAAGGAATTTTCGGCACTAATACTTCACCACCCCAGGCATGCTCCAAAGCCCACACCACCATATCAACCCCTTCTTGAAGGCTAATGTTGAAGCGAGTCATCTCAGGATCAGTGATCGGCAGTACGCCAGAAGCGCGTTTGTCCTGAAAAAATGGCATTACCGAACCACGACTGCACATGACGTTGCCATAACGCACAACGCTAAAACGAATATCCCTGTTACCTTTGATATTGTTAGCGGCGACAAATAATTTATCCGAACACAGCTTAGTCGCACCGTATAAGTTGATCGGGGCTGCTGCTTTATCAGTGGAAAGAGCGACTACCCGTTTAACATCGGTATCCAGGCAGGCCTCGATAAGGTTCTGTGCTCCCAAAACGTTAGTTTTAATGCATTCAAAAGGGTTGTACTCGGCAGCCGGCACTTGCTTGAGTGCCGCGGCATGAACCACTATATCGACGCCTTCTAACGCTCTCCTCAATCGATCTTGATCGCGAATATCGCCGATAAAATAACGCATGCAGGGCGCATCAAATTGTTGCTGCATTTCAAATTGCTTAAGCTCGTCTCGGGAATAGATCACTAACTTCTTAGGTTGGTAGTTAGCCAAAATAGTCTTGGTAAAATGTTTACCAAAAGAGCCCGTACCGCCAGTGATTAAAATAGTTTGATTATCAAACATGGTTTTTCCTTGAATTGAACTGGTTGCAATGGCTCTTCCGAATATACTGAGAGCCTGCTTGTGCTAAGTGTCAAAATTAAAGATAGTCAACGAAACAAAGCATGACAAGTTGACGCGTCAATATATTGACAAGCTACCCTAATAGAAGCAGCATCTATGCCATCTAAAACCATTTGTTTTTGTCATGCCCATAAAAAAAGCCCTTATCGGGCTTTTTTTATGGGCACATCTGTTGATCTTAACTGAGATCATCGAGCAATTCTTGAGCAGCTGTCTTTTGAGCATCAGTGCCTTTAGTTAATACTTCGCTCGCAATATCTCGTGCAGCCCCCATATCGCCCATGTCAACATAAGCTTTTGCCAGATCCAGTTTGGTTTCCAGCTCATCCATATCGGTTAAATCAGAAACAGCAAATTGGTCATTTGGGTTATTAGATCCAGAACTATCTTCATCAAGGTCAAAGCTAAAATCAAAATCGTCACTGTCAAAATCTAAGGAATTATCTAAAGACAGTTCGTTGGCGGGGGTAATTTTTTGTTCACTAACGCTTATAGAAGTTTCTTTAATAGGCTGATTATCTTCATTGGATAGGTCAAAATTAAAATCAAAACTTTCTAAGGCATCAATGCTTTCAACCACTGGTTTTTCAGCTTTTTCGGTTTTATCCGATTCAGGTGCAAACGCAGTCAGATCAAAATCTATTTCTTGATTGTTACGCTCTTCATCAACAAAGGTATCATCTTCAACTTCAAATGAAGTTAAATCATAATCAAGTGCAGATATTTTAGGTTGTTGAACGGCGGCTGGAGCAGGAACTTTACTTGGCAATTCTTCGAATGAAACTAAATCAAAATCCAACTCTTCTGTATCTGCAGCTGTATGACTGATGGGTGCACTCTCAGGAACGGCCACTTTGTGATTGGCAAAATGCGCATCTCCATTTGAAAATAAGGCAACATCAGGGCAAAGCTCTTCACCCATTTCAGCGACTTTACCCCAAAATTCAACTTGTTTATTTTTGCCTGACTGTGCCAATTCATCGGCATAAGCGGCAAAAGCCTGCTTGTTTTCACTGGCGTAATAAATTTCCAATAATTTTAATTTGCATTCATCACGGTCGGGGTAATCATTAATGGCATGACGCATTAACTCTTCTGCTTGTTGGTAACGACCATAAGCTAAATACACATCCGCTTCGGAAATTGGATCTATTTCGCCTTGATCAGTATCAAATGAATTAAAGTCACTAGGAGTAAATTCACTTAAAAATGAACTTTCGCCAACGGTGTAAGCGGTGTTATCAGCCACCACCGGCACAGAAAAAATATCTTCATCTTCAGGCACCTGCAACAGGCTGGAAGAAGCGAACATGCTTTCAGTTCCGGTTTCTTCTTCAACTTTACGCTTGCGCCACCAGAGCCAACCCAAAGCACCTAAGATACTCACACCTGCACCTGCAGCACCTAAATAAATAAGATCAGGTGATTCTTCAATTGTTGCCGTTGGCTGAACCACTGGTGGTTTAGTTTTTGCTGGCTCTACAGGCTTAACTTCAGCCGGTGCAGTCGCTTGCGGAGTAGGCGTTGATTCGATTGGTGCTTGTGGCTGAGATGCTACCGCAGACTCTGGCACAGCTTGAGCCTGTGGATTAACACTTTGCGGCTCAGGTGCTACAATTGTTTTAGATTCGACAGCAGGGCTTGGCGTTGGTGCCACTTCTGCAGGTTGCGGTGGTTGCGCTTGGTTTTGCATTGCAGCAAGCTGTTGATCTTTTAAAGCAATAATCTGTTGCATAACAGCCAGCTGCTTTTCAAGTGCCGCGATTTTAGTTTGTATCGCTGCGTCTGCTGGAGATGCGGCAGCTTCAGCACTACTGCTCGCTTCGGCGCCTGCCTGGCTTGTTGTGCTTTTCTTTGCTGATATCGATTTATCGCTACCTGGTGCAACAACAGCATCATCAGCTACTGTTGCTTCAACCGGTGCTGTTAGCTTTAATTGATTATCTGTAATCGTTTCTTTTACCTCGGCCGATTTAACCGGCGCAGGCGCTAAACGATTTTTCCAAGCTTGGCGCTGTCTATTAAATTCTGCCAACGCCTGAGTACGGGATAATTTTACGACGACATCTTTTTCCGGAATTTTTAGCGTTTTGCCAGCGATTAACGCGTTGACGTTATCTTTATAAAACGCATCAGGATTGGCTTGAAAAAGCGCAACCATCATTTGTTCTACAGACACACCCTGCTCTCGACTTAAGCCCTCAGCAACATGCCAAAGCGTGTCATTTTTGCGCGTTGGGCCGTATTCATCGGCGCTGCCGTTATTTACTTGAGCGGATTGAGGTGCATAACGCTGCGCTTGTGACTCGGTACGCAAGGCCTGTTGCGACACTACAGGCTGGGAACTTGACTGAACGGGGATAGTGGCTTGGTTGTAAACTGACGGCGGATCTACCAGAACGGTAAATTCACGGTACAAATTGCCTTTAGGCCAGCTGACTTCCAGCAACAAATCCAAAAACGGTTCTTTCAATGCTTCACTGGAAGTCAACTTAATGACTACAGAGCCATTGGCCTGGGTAATTGTTGAAAATTTGATTTTCGATAAAAAATAATTCCACGCAACACCGGCTTCGTCGAATTTTTCGGGCGGGGCTAGTTTGACTTTAATATCATCAATATTCTCGCCGGAAAGCTGCAAAGCAATTTCGGCATTCAGGTTTTGATTGAGCGCCGAGTGCAATTTAATATCGCCTATCCCTAGTGGATAGGCACTAGCAGGTGCCAAAATTGATACCACCGCTAAAGTTTTAGTTAAATTGCGCACGTTGCTCTCCTTCACAAAAATCACCACAGTCTTACACCGCTAACAGTCAAGTAATGTCGTGAAGCTTAGTTCAGATGTAATTTTTTACCAGCTCCTCAGCTATTTGAACACTGTTTAGTGCAGCGCCTTTGCGTACATTATCCCCAACCACCCATAAATCTATACCCAGTGGATGCGATATATCTTCGCGGATACGGCCGACAAACACATCATCATGACCTGAAGACTCAGTCACCGCTGTTGGGTAACCGCCATTCTCACGCTCATCCATTACGGTAACGCCGGGCGCTTTTTCGAGTAATGCCCGCACAGTTACAACATCAATTTTTTGTCTCGTTTCGATATGCACGGCTTCAGAGTGACCAAAAAATACCGGTACGCGGACAGCTGTGGCATTCACTTTAACAGTGTCATCACCGAGAATTTTCT
>Ga0208882_1000373_pt1 | contig 20251 bp, 19 predicted proteins | sample LakWasMet14_LOW5_2_FD_183862 | JGI IMG/M metagenome (GOLD analysis project Ga0208882, IMG submission 183862) | Freshwater sediment methanotrophic microbial communities from Lake Washington under simulated oxygen tension - Sediment Metagenome... | ecosystem: Environmental > Aquatic > Freshwater >...
GAAACTCTTTCACACCGTTATTCATGCGCCACGGCAGGCTCCAGCCATTCAGCGTGACTACCGGGTTATATGGCCGCCCGGTTTCTGGATAAAGCGGCGCATGTGTATCGGCTTTTTCCGATGAAACGATCTCGGGCAATGCAGCCATCGCCGTTTTATTGACTGCGCTTAACGCAATGCCTGCTCCGGCAACGCCGGCAAGCCTGAAAAAATCCCGTCGATTTAATTTTGGAGAGTCCATTATTCTTTTCCTTCCTGTACATTCAGGTTACCGATACGCGTCATCTGCAGCGCAGTATCGGCCAGCCAGAACTCATTCAGTTTTTCTATATAGGTTTTCACGCTGGCGACCTGCGCACGCGCATCAGCGAACAGTTCAAACGGGCTGACCAGCATGCCGTTGTAGCGCAGCAGCTTCTCGTCCAGCACCTTTTTGCGCAAGGGCACGATTTCATCATGGTAATGCCGGGCAATCTCGTAGCTGGTGCGATAGCGGCCATGGGCTTCGCGAATCTCCGACTGCGCATTGATTGCAATATAGGCAGCGCGGTTTACCCCCTGCATATAAGTCGCCTCGGCCCTCGCCACCCTTGCCCCGCCCCAGTCAAACAGCGGCAGTTCGAATGAAATATCCACGCCATTCTTATAGGCATCCCCACGCCGCCCTTCAAGCACGCGTGCGGGGCCAAGCTCCAGCACGTTAATCACACTGGTGGCTTTAGTGAGCCCTAACTGTTTGGCCAGCGCCTGTACATGTGATCGCGCAGCCTGCAAATCAAGCCGCTGCTCAAAAGCCTCCTGCTGGAACTGTGCTGATTCAGCAATGGTATCGGGCAAGTCCGGCAGGCGTTTCTGCAAAGCGAGTGCATGAACGGGAATACCCAGCAAACGTGACAATGCCTCATGTGATGCCTGCTGCTTCTGTTTTGCCGCGAGTTCATCCTGACTGGCATCCGCATAGAACCCCTGCTCACGTGCCAGTTCAAGCTGATTCCAGTTGCCGGCTGTTACCATGCGCTTGGCCATCTCGGCACTTGCTTCTGCTGACTCTTTCACCTGTGCGCTATAGGCCACCTGCTCATTTGCCGCAACCGCATTGAAATAGGCCAGCCGTGTCTGATAAGCTAATTTCAGCACATCAAGTGCTGCCTGCTGCTTGGCCTTCTCGAAATTCAGGCGCTCGATTTCCAGCATTTTCGGCATTGTCAGCAATGAAAAAATGTTAAACGTAAGTGCCTGCTCGATTTTGTAATCGCCGTTATGCCTGGCATACAGCATCGAAAACTTGGGATTAGGCAAACGGCCTGCCTGTACAACATCCGCTTCGGAAATGCCAAGCTCAAATAATGAAGCCTGTAAGCCTTTGTTACTCAGCAATGCAATCTGCACCGCGCTTTCTACATCCAGTTCATTCTGCAGCAGCTCTTTCACGCGCGTTTCTGCAAGCTGCTGTTCCGTTGCCGTCTTAGGCCAGACAACCTCCTGCCTGATGTGCTTCTGCGTCAGAGACTTCACATCATTCAAACCGCCATCTTTAGAAAAACCGGCACACCCGCTCAATACAAACCCGCTGGCTAACAATAGCGGCAGGTATCGCAGCAAACTGTTTCGATCAGGGATTATTTTAGAAATACTCATACAACCTCCATCTGTCACTGACTGGAGTTGACGCAATCAAACCGCATCAATTCCGATATGCATGGTGATGCAATGCGCTTTAAGCCTTTACAGCCAGCCACGCATGCATCTGCTTCAAAACAGCAGTCAGGCGATGGGTGGTTTGCTTGGTTGAGGGTGCGCAGGTGCCAGATAAAGCACCCCGGTGGCGACTGCCAGTACAGGCTGACCGAGGATAGCCGCGATGTTGACCTGGTCGTAAACCATCATTGAAAAACAAGCCATGCAGTGATTACATTGCCCGCAGCTATGATGCGATGGCGATGGATGTGAAGACTGATTGTTGACAGATAGCGCATCGGAGTCATGGTGATGCTCCATGCCGTCCTGATCATGGCAGTGCTGTGACTGAGCATGCCCTGCTGCAAGCTCGGTTTGTGCCGACTCGCCACCCATGCTGCCAAAACTTGCAGATACCATCATGCTGCCGGCATAAACAGTGTTGGTGATCAACACTGCCGTAAGCAGGACAACTAGGACACGCAGAAAATGATGGCTAAATAAGCGCATGTGTTTTAAATCAATGATAGGATAAAAAGCAATGTCTAAAGCATAGTATAAACCAGACCCGCTAATCAAGATTAAGTTTATGAGCCATGCCTATTACCAATTACCGAACGGCCGCGTTGCCTGCGTCGATGGCAACTGTGATTTCCCTCCGCTGCAGAACGCACTGCACGAACCTAACGGCCTGATTGCGATCGGCGGTGACCTTTCCATGCCGCGTTTACTGGCTGCATACCGTCAAGGCATATTCCCCTGGTTCAGCGATGATGAGCCTATTTTATGGTGGAGTCCGGCGCCGCGCACCGTGCTGTTTCCGGCCGAACTTAAAATTTCCGCCTCACTCGGTAAAACCTTAAAGAAGCAGAAATTCGAGGTACGATTCAATACAACCTTTCGCGAAGTCATCTCCGCCTGCAGCAGCACCCTGCGTGGCGGACAGAACGGCACATGGATTACACAAGACATTATCGACGCCTACTGCGTACTGCATGAAGCCGGGTATGCCATTTCAGCTGAATCATGGCTGGATGGCAAACTGGCAGGCGGCTGCTACGGTATCAAGATCGGCAGCATGTTCTATGGAGAGAGCATGTTCCACCACGTTACGGACGCTTCAAAAGTCGCCTTTGCAGGCCTGGTAAAACATCTTGAAAGCCAGCATGTAGGCATGATAGATTGCCAGATGAAAACCGCACATCTGACGAGCCTGGGCGCGCGTGAAATAAACCGCGACGAGTTTATTACAAAACTGACGCTACTCTGCAATAATGAAACTTATGCCAATACCGGCGGCCATAAATAATATATTGATACGGTACTTACATTCTCCATGAGCTTACCTGGCGACCAACCTCTGCAAAAGCTGCAATTCTATGTCACCACAGGCTATAGCTGCGGCTATCTGCCCAACAGGATGGCACAAAGCCTGATTGCCGCACCGCAGCACCTCATAGATGCCGAGGTTTACAGCAGCCTGATCCATCAGGGATTCCGCCGCAGCGGCAGCTTTGCTTACCGCCCCCACTGCGAAAACTGCAACGAGTGCGTACCGGTACGCATTCCTGTAGAAAAATTCACACCCAGCCGCAGCCAGAAGCGTGCGTTCAGGCAGCACCAGAACCTGACGGCTGAAGCTGTCCCGGTAGATTTTCATGAGGAACATTACGCGCTTTATGCTGCATACCAGCGCGCACGTCACAGCGAGCAGGCCAAATCCGGCAGCCCGGAAGAAGATGCTGAGCAATACAAGAACTTTTTATGCAAAAGCAACGTGGAAAGTGTATTGGTAGAGTTCAGGGATCAGCAGGCACTCAAAATGGTCAGCGTGATTGATATTGTCAGTGACGGCATCTCCGCGGTCTATACCTTTTACGACACCAGCGCCGCCAACACCAGTTACGGCACCTACAATATTATGTGGCAGGTCGAATGGGCGAAACAATTGGGCCTGCCTTACCTGTACCTCGGGTACTGGATCAGGGACAGCCAGAAAATGGCGTATAAACAGAATTTCAAACCGCTGGAAAAGCTCATAGACAATGAGTGGGAAACAGGTAAATAAACAACGCTGTCACAATCAGCCTGCCAAGGGCCTGAATACGCACCTGATCGCGCCTGCAACATCAAGGCTCGGATAAAAATCCGGTTAAATGCTACAATTCATTCTAAATTTAACTGAACTGATTCTGAATTGAAAAAACTTGTTATTTTCGGCGTAGGCCTGATTGGCGGTTCTGTTGCGCTTGCATTAAAAAAAGCAAAAAGCACGGCAGAAATTGTCGGTGTCGGCCGCTCTGATGAAAGCCTGCAAGCTGCTCTTGATCTGGGCGTTATTGACGCGGCCAGCAGCGATATCGCAGCTGCGGTCAAAAACGCGGACATGATTCTGATTGCCGCACCGGTTGCCCAGACGCCCGCCATCCTGAATGCCATCAAACCACACCTGTCTGCATCGACTGTGATTACCGATGCCGGCAGTACCAAAAGTGACGTGATGCAGTGTGCTCAAGCTATTTTAGGCAGTCAGTTTAACCAGTTTGTAGGCGGGCACCCGATTGCCGGCGCAGAAAAAAGCGGCGTCACTGCGGCGATGGCCGATTTGTATAGCAACAAAAATGTTGTATTGACCCCTGCGGCGACCACCGACGCTCAGGCGATACAGCAGGTTAAAACGCTCTGGCAGACCTGCGGCGCAAACGTGAGCGAAATGACCGCCGCAACGCACGATGGCATATTTGCCGCGGTGAGCCATTTACCCCACTTGCTGGCATTTGCCCTGGTAGATGACATTGCATCCAGGCCGAATGCCGAACAGCTGTTCGGCTTTGCTGCCAGTGGCTTCAGGGACTTTACGCGTATTGCTGGCAGCCACCCTGAAATGTGGCGCGACATCAGCCTTGCAAACAGAACCGCGCTTTTGAGCGAGTTGGATGCATACCAGCAAGAACTCAAAAGATTGCAGGAATTACTTAAATCAGAAGATGGCGAAGGCCTGGAGGCCTTGTTTGAACGTGCAAGTATTGCACGCAACAGCTGGGGCGAATCCTTAAAACAAAACCAGTAGCCCCGCCCTTCATTTCAACTCAATATTTAACAACTCAATACCCAAATTAAGCACAAACCGTAAAATGGAACAACTCACCCTACCAGCCAGCACCAATGCACAGGGCGCAATCACCCTGCCCGGCTCAAAAAGCATTTCAAACCGCACCCTGTTACTGGCAGCATTGGCTGATGGCGTTACAGAAATACGCGATCTGCTAGCCTCGGATGACACATCACGCATGCTTGAAGCGCTGCAGGCGCTAGGTGTTAAGCTGGAAAATTTTGCTGAAAACGCATGGCGCGTAACAGGCTGTAATGGCAACTTTCCGAATAAAAACGCCGACCTGTTTTTAGGCAATGCCGGCACTGCTTTTCGCCCGCTGACTGCCGCATTGGCTTTTGCCAATGGCGACTACCTGCTTTCAGGCGTGCCGCGCATGCACGAACGCCCGATCGGCGATCTGGTTGATGCGCTACGCCAGGCCGGTGCGCAAGTTGATTACTTGCAAAACGAGGGGTTTCCTCCGCTAAAAATATCAGCAGCGGCTTTAAATCTGAATAACGCCATTAAAATTCGCGGCGATGTTTCCAGCCAGTTCCTGACTGCGCTGCTGATGGCACTGCCGCTCACAAAACAGAAAGCCACGATTGAAGTCGTGGGCGAGCTGATCTCCAAGCCATACATCGAAATCACGCTTAACCTGATGGCCAAATTCGGCATCAGCGTAGAACGCAACGGCTGGCAGAGCTTTACCATTCCCACCAATAGCAGCTATCGCTCACCGGGCCAGATTTTTGTTGAAGGTGACGCTTCGAGTGCATCTTATTTCCTCGCTGCCGGTGCGATTGCGGGCAACATTACCGTCGAAGGCCTGGGTGAACACAGCATTCAGGGTGATGTGCGCTTTGCCGAAGCGCTGACGTTAATGGGCGGCCATATCAGTTATGGTGAAAACCATATCACGGCAACCAAAGCTGACAATATCAAAGCCATTGATCTGGATTGCAACCACATCCCCGATGCAGCCATGACTCTGGCGATACTTGCCTTGTTTGCTGACGGCACAACCACCCTGCGCAACATTGCCAGCTGGCGCGTCAAGGAAACCGACCGCATTGCCGCCATGGCGACAGAGCTGCGTAAAGTCGGCGCTATCGTGGAAGAAGGCACGGACTACATTAAAATCACGCCACCGGCACAGCTTACCCCCAATGCGGTAATCGACACTTACGACGACCACCGCATGGCGATGTGTTTCTCACTGGTGTCACTGGGCAATGTGCCGATCGTGATCAATGACCCTAACTGCGTGGCAAAAACATTCCCGAATTATTTTGCAGAGTTTAAAAAACTGGTTTCTTAGCCAGGCAATGTAATGCCAAAACATCTAATGTGAGTGAATCCAGCCCGAATTAAGGGCTGTGGCATGCTGTTCAGGGCTGGTTTCTTCATAACGTTTCCATGCCTTTTCGTGAAAATGAAACACAACCGTATTACAGGCAGGCTCGATCACAGCGAGCAAGCCACCGACCATCACACTGCCGGTGAGCAGATAGCCTACCGTGAAAGCGACGGTAAAGTGTAAAATCGCAAACGAGAATGTTTTAGCCATGATAGGTGCTCCTGTATGATCTGCATTGATGTGGCTATGATCCGCGTTTGCAGTGATTAAATCCAATTAATTATTAAAACCACAACGATAAATTTTTTAAATGAATAATACCGCTCAAAACCCGATTCCTGTCATTGCCGTAGACGGCCCTTCTGCATCCGGCAAAGGTACAGTAGCGCAACTGGTGGCAGATGCTTTAGGTTTCGGCTACCTGGATTCAGGCGCACTTTACCGCGTGGTCGCTTTTGCTACCAAGCAAAACGGTATCGGCTGGAGCGATGCTGAGGCAGTCGCCGCGTGTGCAAAAACGCTGGATATTCAGTTTAAAAAGGATCTGGTCTACCTGAATGGAAACGATATTTCAGAAGACATCCGCACCGAAGAAATGGGCAAAGGTGCCTCCCAGGTTGCGGTACATGCCCCGCTCAGGGCCGCATTGGTCGATTTGCAGCACAATTTCCGCCGGGCGCCGGGCCTGGTAGCCGATGGCCGTGACATGGGTACCGTGATATTCCCCGATGCACAATTGAAGATATTTTTAACCGCGTCCACTGAAATCCGTGCAGAGCGCCGCTATAAACAATTATTGGGTAAAGGCATGCCTGCCGATTACGAGGCTATCCTGCTCGATTTACAGGAGCGCGATGCCAGGGACAAAGGCAGGGCCAGCGCTCCGCTAGTGATGGCGGCAGATGCAACCCTGCTGGAAACAGATCATTTAACCATTGCCAAAGCCGTTGATACCGTTTTACAGAGTTTCAGGCATAAAAAAACTCAATAAAAAGTGTAAATAGTCTTTTATTTTTCAATGTTTTAGTTATAATCATCGGTTCAAAGTTTTTGTATAAACTTTAAAGGCCTGCTACGTCACACAGATGTGCAGTTTTTTTAACTACCCCGCTGCTAGGTGGGATTAATCTTAGGTATTTTTTTTAATGGCTTCTACTACATCTTCTGCTTCACCGATGGAATCTTTTGCTGCGCTTTTTGAAGAAAGCTTGGCACGTCAGGAAATGCGTTCTGGCGAAGTAATCACGGCTGAAGTAACCTCAGTTGATAACGACCACGTGATCGTTAACGCTGGTCTTAAATCTGAAAGCGTTATCGACGCTGCTGAATTCCGTAATGCTCAAGGCGAACTTGAGGTTCAAGTGGGTGACTTTGTTAAAGTAGCCATTGAAAAACTAGAAGACGGCTTCGGCTCAACTGTACTTTCACGCGAAAAAGCTAAACGCATGGAAACATGGTTGGATCTGGAAGACGCAATGAACGAAGGCCGTATCATTAAAGGCTTCGTAAGCGGTAAAGTTAAAGGCGGTTTACGCGTATCTGTAAACGGCATCATGGCATTCCTGCCAGGCTCACTGGTTGACGTACGTCCAGTTAAAGACACTACTCCATTCGAAAACAAAGAATGTGATTTGAAAGTGATCAAACTTGACCGTAAACGTAACAACATCGTTGTTTCACGCCGTGCTGTAATGGAAGTTAGCGCCGGCGCTGACCGCGAAGCACTGATCGGCACATTGACCGAAGGCGCAGTGGTTAAAGGTATCGTTAAAAACATCACTGACTACGGCGCATTCGTTGACCTGGGCGGTATTGATGGCTTGCTGCACATCACTGACCTGGCATGGCGCCGTGTTAAACACCCATCAGAAGTTCTGACTGTTGGTGAAGAAGTTGAAGCAAAAATCCTGAAATTCGATCAAGAGAAAAACCGCGTTTCATTGGGTATCAAACAATTAGGCGATGACCCATGGGTTGCTTTAGCTCGCCGTTACCCAGTAAGCACACGCTTGTTCGGTAAAGTTTCTAACCTGACTGACTACGGTGCTTTCGTTGAAATCGAACCAGGTATCGAAGGTTTGGTTCACGTTTCAGAAATGGACTGGACAAACAAAAACATCCACCCAGGCAAAATCGCACAATTGGGCGACGAAGTTGAAGTGATGATCCTTGAAATTGACGAAGCACGTCGTCGCCTGTCATTAGGTATGAAACAGTGCCAGCCAAACCCATGGGATGACTTCTCTGCAACGCACGCTAAAGGCGACAAAGTTGCCGGTCAAATCAAATCAATCACTGATTTCGGTGTATTCATCGGCTTGCCAGGCGGCATTGACGGTTTAGTTCACCTGTCTGACCTGTCATGGACACAGTCTGGCGAAGAAGCAATCCGCAACTTCAAAAAAGGTGACGAGCTGGAAGCTGTTATCCTGGCAATTGACGTTGAAAAAGAACGCATTTCATTAGGCGTTAAACAATTGACTGCGGATCCATCAGGTGCGTCTTCTGAAGATAAATCAGAAGCTAAACCAAAAGCTAAATCTGCTAAAACTAAAGAAGCTGCTCAATTACCAGATGACGGTGCAGCTGCTGGTACAACCAATCTTGGCGCTTTATTGAAAGCCAAATTGGACAGCAAAAAATAATAAGTAGTTAAAAAGGCAGATAATAATGACAAAATCTGAGCTAATCACTCTATTGGCGGAGCGTTTTCCGCAACTGGTGATGAAAGATGCCGAGCTTTCAGTAAAGGCCATTCTCGACGCTATGTCCGATAACCTTGCTGCCGGCGAACGCATTGAAATTAGAGGCTTTGGAAGCTTTAGCTTGAATTATCGTCCGCCGCGATTAGGTCGCAACCCTAAAACTGGCAGTAAAGTGCAAGTACCTGAAAAACATGTACCGCACTTTAAAGCAGGTAAAGAGTTACGCGAACGAGTCGATTTAAGCTAATAGTTATTTTAGTTTCATTTAAAACGGCAGCCTGATGGCTGCCGTTTTTTTATGCCTGAAATATTGATGTTTAAAAATGCAATTAGCCACAGACGGCTAACCAAGTTTTGTTTTACCCTTATCTTTTATCTCACTTCTCACAAACGCAATTAAGGTAAAATGTCATACATAACATGATATAAAGTGACGCAACATGGAATTTGAGTTCTGGTGGCTGTTAGCCCTACCCCTATTTTTCAGCCTAGGCTGGCTGGCGGCACGTGTTGACCTGAAACAGCTACTGGCTGAATCCACTGCACTGCCCGCAGCCTACTTTAAAGGGCTGAACTTCCTCATCACCAATCAGCAGGATAAGGCGATTGAAGCTTTCACGGAAGCGGTGCAAGCCAACACCGACTCTCTTGAATTACATTTTGCATTAGGCAGCCTGTTCAGAAAACGCGGTGAAGTTGACCGCGCAATCCACCTGCACTTGCACCTGCTGGAAAAAAAGCAGCTTGAACCGCAGCAGAAACTGGCCGTAACGGCAGAACTAGCGCAGGATTATCTCAAGGCCGGCTTGTTTGACCGTGCAGAAGAGCTTTTTGAATCACTGGATGATGACAGATATCGCCAGCCTGCGTTACGCGCATTGCTTGAAATCTATGTTCGTGAACGCGAATGGGAGCGTGCCATCAAGGCAGCAACTGAATTGGAAAGAATTTCCGGTGTGCCGTTTCGCGTCGAAATTGCGAACTATTATTGTGAAATGGCCGTCAAGTCAAAGCTGGCAAACGATACGCATACGGCACGGTTCGAACTCGACCAGGCACTCAATGCCAATAAAAACTGCGTGCGTGCCAATGTGCTGTTAGGCGACCTCGAAGCTGAAGCCAGCAACCATAAAACCGCCATTTCAGTCTGGAAGCGCATTGAATTCCAGAAACCTGAATACCTGGGCCTGATTGCGCCAAAACTGCTGACTAGCTTCCGTGCTTTAAATCAAACTGACGAAGGCTTGAGCCTGTTGCAGACCTATCTGCAGACTTATCAGCTTAATTCACTGCTCAACGTACTGTATGAAGCGACATTGGCAGAACAAGGGGCGGAAAACGCAGCCAAACTCGCGCGCAATGAACTGATCAAGATGCCAAGCCTGAATACCTTAGACCGGTTATTGCAGGCACGTGCAATCCTGGAAACCGGCCACCCGCAGAACGGCAACCTGCAGGACACCCAGTTGATGCAGCAGGCGGTGCGTCATGCCATAGGCAACAAAACCGCGTATCACTGTGAGCAATGCGGATTCAAAGCCAAATACCATCACTGGCAATGCCCTGCATGTAACGCATGGGAAGCCCTGCCGGCTGAGCCTACCACTATCTGATCCCGGCACAACGCAACTGAAAGATGAACCTATACTATGCAAGAAAACTTGAGCAAGAATCACGACCCAAAGATTATCGTAGCACTGGATTACGCAGATGCAGACAGCGCGTTGAAGTTAGTCAATCAGCTTGATCCTGCGCTTTGCCGCTTGAAAGTCGGCAAAGAACTGTTCACAGCAGCCGGGCCTCAGTTTGTTGAAAAACTGGCCAGCTCGAATTTCGGCGTTTTTCTGGACCTGAAATTCCACGACATCCCCAATACCGTTGCCAAAGCCTGCAGCGCCGCAAGCAACCTTGGCGTATGGATGCTCAACGTGCACGCCAGCGGCGGGCTGGAAATGATGCAGGCAGCCCAGCAAGCGGTCAACGATAGCGCAGCTAAACCACTACTGATCGCTGTCACGGTATTAACCAGTATGAATCAGCAAACCTTGAGTCAGATTGGTATCCATACCGATCTGGCAACGCACGTATTGAACCTCGCTCGCCTCACGCAGCAGGCAGGCCTCAATGGCGTGGTCTGCTCCGCACTTGAAGCACAGACGTTACGTTCAAACTTAGGCAGCGAATTCTGCCTGGTAACACCAGGCATACGTCCCGCCAACTCGAAAAAAGATGATCAATCACGCATCGTTACCCCTGCTGATGCCCTGGCATTGGGATCAAGTTACCTCGTGATCGGCAGGCCTATCACACAGGCAGAAAATCCATTGGCCGCATTAGAAGCCATTAATGCAGAATGTTGCAGCAGTTAAACAATCAGTAAGCCCTAACATTATTAGGGAAATTTTCCCATTTAAGTTATGATCATCGGTAGTTGTCAGGAATTGCTAACAACTACCATGTTTAAAATCAATCTAAAATCTGAGGAAAATACAAATGAAAAAAATCATACTCACATTAGTCGCTTTCTTAAGCTTTAGCATAAGTGCAATGGCGGCTGTCAACATCAACACTGCAACACAGGCAGAACTTGAAGGCCTGCAAGGCATTGGCCCTGCAAAAGCGCAGGCGATTATTGATTACCGCAAAAAGAATGGCGGATTTAAATCGGTTGATGATATAAAAAACGTAAACGGTATTGGTGATGCCACATTAGAAAAGCTGCGCAAAGATATATCCATTACTGGTCAAACCAGCATTGCCGCACCAAAAGTCGTAAAAGCTGCCAAACCGGCAGATGCTAAAGCAATCAAGGAAAAAGCAAAGAAATAAGCCACGTCTGACGTCGAAAAACCAGACTGAACGAAATTAATATATCAATAAACGTTAAATTAAAAAGCCCCGTAAATACGGGGCTTTTTAATTATTGCATATGATCAATCATCATAGCGGTGGTCATGCTTGCCATGCCGTTTTCCGTGTTTATGTTTATGCTTGTTTTTGTAGTTGCGATTACTTGTTCTAATTGATGGCTCATCAATTACTTTACCAACTACAGCGCCACCTGCCCCACCCAGACCAGCACCTACAACAGCACCTGTTGTACTGCCGCTTACCTTGCGACCAACGTATGCGCCGCCAGCGCCTCCGGCTGCACCACCAATTACGGCGCCGGCACGGCCTTTACCATTAGTAGTAACAGCACCGCCCAATCCGCCACCTACCGCACCACCAACAATTTCACCTGTTTGCCCACCAACCACACTGCCGATTGCAGTACCGGCAGCGGCACCTAAACCGCCGCCTACTGCGGTTGCTGCATTACTATCTGCCAGTGCAGCGCTAGTGCTGAATACGCCTGCCAAAATGATTACAAAAATCTGTGACTTCAAAACTTTCTCCTATTAAACTGGGAAGATAAAAACGAACCTACTTAACGCGCATGCCTGGCTCAGCACCTACATCCGGACCTAAAATAAATGGCCCGCCACGTTCATCACTGGCGGCTAGCACCATGCCCTCGCTCATGCCGAATTTCATTTTACGCGGCGCAAGGTTAGCGACCATCACCGTCAATCGGCCAACCAGGGTTGCCGGATCATAAGCGGATTTAATCCCGGCGAACACCTGACGCGGTTTTTCTTCACCAATATCCAGGCTTAACTTGAGCAGTTTCTCAGCACCTTCTACATGTTCCGCATTGACGATTTTAGCGATACGCAAATCCACCTTGGTAAAATCATCAATTGAAATGTAGGCCGCTTCTTCCGCATCGGCATTTGCTTCATTCTGTTGGTGCTGTGCATGGCGCTGCTCTGAATGAGGCTGCGGTGCTGGAGTAGCCTGCAGGTTCTCCTTATTGGCCTCAGTCATCGCCTCAATCAGTTTAGAATCAACACGGGTAATCAGGTGCTCATAAGCATTGATGCCATGCTGTGCCGGCAGCGATGCTTCCACTACCGCCCAAGTCAGCGGCGCGATGTTCAGGAACTGCTCGATCTCACCTGCCAACTTTGGAAGTACCGGTTTTAAATACAAGGTCAACAAGCGGAACATTTCAAGCGCATCAGAACAGACCTCCTGCAGCAAGGCATCCTGTCCTTCCTGCTTGGCAAGCACCCAGGGTGCCTTATCAGCCACGAAGCCGTTCGCCAGGTCAGCCAGACGCATGATTTCACGCAGGGCTTTGCTGTATTCACGTTCGGCATAGCTATCTGCCAGCAGTTGTGCGGCGGCCTTAATTTCAGCAATCACCGGATTGCCGGCAGATGGTTTTAATTTACCGTCAAAACGCTTATTGATAAAACCGGCTGTTCTGCTGGCAATATTGATATATTTACCGACCAGATCACTGTTCACGCGCGCGACAAAATCTTCCAGGTTGAGGTCAATATCCTCCATTGTGCTGTTCAACTTAGCCGCATAGTAATAACGGAGATACTCAGGATTCTTAATGTGATCCAGGTAGCTGCGCGCAGTAATAAACGTGCCGCGTGATTTGCTCATCTTTTCACCGTTTACAGTTAAAAAGCCATGTGCAAAAATCTGTGTAGGTGTGCGGTATTCTGAAAACTCAAGTGTTGCCGGCCAGAACAAGGCATGAAAATACAGAATATCCTTGCCAATAAAATGATAAAGCTCGGTAGTTGAATCCGGCTTCCAGTATTCGTCAAAATCGATGCCAGCTTTTTGATTGCCGTCACCATCTTGCTGACTCATCGCACACAGATTTTTAAAACTCGCCATGTAGCCAATCGGCGCATCCAGCCATACGTAGAAGTATTTTCCAGGGGCATCAGGAATCTCGAAGCCGAAGTATGGTGCATCACGTGAAATATCCCAGTCGTTCAGGCCATTCTCGAACCACTCGCCCATTTTATTGGCGGCTTCGCCTTGCAAGGTGCCAGAACGTGTCCAGGTTTTGAGAAAGTCCTCGCACTCGGATAACTTGAAGAAGTAATGCTCGGTCTCCTTGCGTACAGGCGCAGCACCCGATACCGCAGAATAGGCGTTGATCAGCTCGGTAGGGTTATAAGTTGCGCCACAGACTTCGCATGAATCCCCATACTGGTCTTTGGCATGGCATTTAGGACATTCGCCTTTAATAAACCGGTCTGGCAAAAACATGTTTTTAACCGGGTCATAAAACTGCTCGATCGTTTTGGTAGCAATCTTGCCGGCTGCCTTCAATCTTGTGTAAATACCTTGTGAAAGCTCTTTGTTCTCCGGCGCATTGGTTGAGTAATAGTTATCAAAGCCAACCAGGAATTCTGAAAAATCAGCACTATGTTCTTTATGCACATTGCCAATCAGCGTTTCCGGAGTGATGCCCTCTTTTTCGGCACGCAGCATAATAGGCGTACCGTGTGTGTCATCGGCACATACATAATGTACGGTATGGCCCTGCATTTTTTGAAAACGCACCCAGATGTCGGTTTGAATATATTCGACCAGGTGTCCAAGATGGATACTGCCGTTTGCGTAAGGAAGCGCTGAAGTAACAAGAATTTTGCGAGGAGCGTTTGAAATTGCCATGAGATAAATGGATCTATTAAGCTAAAACTGTATTCTAACAAATGCAGCATGGTTCACCCAGCTATGATTGCTGCTTTTGCATACATTAGCCGGGCTCTGATCTTTAAATGATCAGATTTTTCTGCAAAATAACCAAGTCGTTTATACAATCAATCACACAATCAGTTAGAATAACCCATCTTTTTACTCAACTTAATTAACTTACAGGCAATTTTATATATGCAAAGCTTGGGATGCAGCACCATGCGCTCAAAGAATGCATTTATGGAAGTGCCCTACTATATCAATCAGGAATTCAGGCAATGGCTATTACAGAGTTACTCATTCAAAGCACGCTGAAAGTATGCATAGACCCCAACACCGGCAAAGACTTTGTGAGTGGTAAATCAGCAAGAAATATCAAAATCGACGGCAATGATGTCAGCTTGGACATCGTACTTGGCTACCCTGCAAAATCAGTCATGGCCGATATACAGAAATTAGTGGCGCAAGCGCTGCTGGGCCTTGATGGTATTGGGAAAGTTGCTGTTAATGTAAGCAGTAAAATCGTTGCGCACAAAGCACAGCAAGGCGTAAGCTTGCTGCCTAATGTTAAAAATATTATTGCCGTTGCCTCGGGCAAAGGCGGTGTCGGCAAATCAACCACTTCAGTAAACCTGGCCCTGGCGCTTGCTGCAGAAGGCGCCACTGTAGGCTTACTGGATGCGGATATTTACGGCCCAAGCCAGCCACAGATGCTAGGCATCAGCGGCCGCCCTGAAAGCGCAGATGGAAAAAGCATGGAGCCGATGCGGGCACATGGCATACAGGCCATGTCTATCGGCTTTCTGATTGATATGGACACACCTATGGTATGGCGTGGCCCAATGGTGACCGGCGCCTTGGAACAATTACTACGCGAAACCAACTGGCAGAGTCTGGATTACCTGATTATCGACTTGCCGCCAGGCACAGGTGATATTCAGCTGACTTTATCGCAGAAAATTCCTGTCACCGGCGCCATCATTGTGACAACGCCACAGGACATTGCGCTGCTTGACGCACGCAAAGGCCTGAAAATGTTTGAAAAAGTGAATATCCCGATTTTGGGGATTGTAGAAAACATGAGCACCCACATCTGCAGCAAATGCGGCCATGAAGAGCACATTTTCGGCGCAGGCGGCGGTGAATTGATGGCTAAAGACTACAACGTGGATTTACTGGGTTCATTACCATTGGATATAGGCATTCGCATGCAGGCTGACAGCGGAACTCCAACCGTAGTTGCAGACCCTGACAGCAAGGTTGCCGGCATTTATAAAGAAATTGCACGTAAAGCCGCAATTAAAATTGCCAATACCAGCCTGGACCACAGCAGCAAGTTCCCGAACATTGTGATTCAGAACACCTAAAATCAGTAACGGCCGGATGCAGAACATCATTTAAATTGAAGACATTGCTGAATCAATTATTTAATTTCAAACCTCTGCACCGGCTTCTTATCTGCCTGATTCTCGCGTTCACAACTACCTACCTGATACTGTTTACAATTATCAGCCTGCACGCCAATCAATTACTCGCAAGCCCGCTGGCTGCAAAATATGATGCGGCACTGATACTGGGAAATCGCACCAAGCTACATGGCGCGCCAAATCCATGCCTGACTGGCCGCGTAGACACAGGGCTGTTACTGGCAGAGCAAGGCATTGTCTCCACATTAGCCATGAGCGGCGGGCGTGACGGCGAAAACAGCAGGATTGAAGCAGAATATATGGCGGCCTATGCAAAAGACAAAGGCTACAGAGGCAAGATGCTGATAGAGGCACAATCGCGCTCAACAAAAGAAAATCTTGAGTTCTCGGCACCGGTTCTGAAGGCAGCGAACATCAGGTCCGTGACCATCGTGTCTGAACCCTACCATCTGTGGCGGACAGAAAAACTGGTAAAAGCCGGCCACTTGGGAGCAGGCTTTGATGTCACTTACACTGCCGCCCCAAGCACATGCTGGACGAATTGGGGCATGCTATCCAAAGACGCGCTGCGCGAACCTTTAGCGATCATGCATAATTTCGCTAAAGGTTATTTCAGAAAAACCGAGCCTTAAACTTCGGCATAAGCGCACGGGTTATGTCCGTCAGGTACCCGCTGCTACGCAGCGACCTTGACGCCATGACCGCTGGGGTTATGTCCGTCAAGTGCCCGCTGCTACGCAGCGACCTTGACGCCAAAGCAGTAGACATCAACGCCGTGGGCTGGCGCGATCAATGTTGCCGGGATCGCAACGCCATTCAGCCAGTTATCTACAGCTTCCTGTTTGCCGGCACCTGTTACCAAAAACAGTACCTCATGCGTATTGTTTAAACGATTCTGGCTGATAGTCACACGTTCGGCAGGTGGCTTCGGTGAGTTAAACACAGGTACAGCGTCAGCACTGTTATCAACGGACTGGTTCGGGAATAATGACGCTGTATGGCCATCTTCCCCCAGGCCCAGAATCACGAGGTCAAAACTGCGCACGCCTGCCAGCGTTTTTGCATAAGCCTTGGCGCCTTCAATATTACCCAGCTCAGCAGGAATATCATGAATTTGCGATTGCGGTATCGCCACGTGATTCAACCATGCCTCACGCGCCATTTTGCTGTTGCGTTCTACATGATCCACCGGCAGGCAGCGGTCATCATTATGATAAACATGCCAGTTAGCCCAATCCGCCTGCTCTTTTGCCAGCAACTGGTACACATTTTTAGGTGTGCCGCCACCGGCCAACACAATCAGAAAGCTGCCATATTGAGCAATAGCCTCATCAGCCGCCTGAAGAATACGTTTTACAGTAGCCTGGTTAATCTCGTCCTGCGAACTGAAACTATGCCAGCGTGAAGTCTGATTGTTCGCCAATGACAGTGATTTAACTTGAGTTGTTTGTGATTTTTGCATAAAACAGTAGTGCCTTTTTCGGTATAATTACGATAAATTTAATAACTGGCTATTTTAACTTAAAAGTAGCGCAGGTATCTGTAAAAACCTATCGAGAGAATTTGAAATAATGGCTAAACAAATAGACCCCTGTACCCTTGTACTTTTTGGCGCAAGCGGTAATTTATCACGCATTAAGTTAATGCCCGGCTTGTTCCGTCTGGATGCGGCTGGCCGTCTTGCTGATGACATGAAGATTCTATCTGTAGGCCGCAGTGAATTAACCCGCGAAGAATGGCAAGCCGAAGTAAAAGGCATGCTCGATAAGAAATTTAAAGATGGTTACGACCAAAAAGTATATGACCGTTTCATCGCACGTAACCACTACCACTCAAACCCGCCGACCGACGCTGACTCATTCCAGAAAATGGCGGCGACATTGGGTGACGAATCAGTATTCCCGCAAAACCTGGCTTACTTCCTGTCAGTACGCCCTACCGATTTTGCGGTAATCGTTGAGCAGCTCTCAGGCGTAGGCCTGGTAGACGAAAGCAAATACTGGCGCCGTGTGTTGATCGAAAAACCATTCGGTACCGACTTGCCAAGTGCGCAGGCATTGCAGGCTGAACTGACCAAGTACCTCAAGGAAAGCCAGATCTACCGTATTGACCACTACCTGGGCAAATCTGCGGTACAGAACATCATGCTGACGCGCTTTGCCAACGCAATATTTGAGCCATTGTGGAACAGCGAACACATTGATCATGTGCAAATCACTAACAACGAAACTTTAGGCGTGGGCGACCGCACTACATTCTACGATGCAACCGGTGCATTACGTGACATGTTCCAAAGCCACTTACTGCAGACGCTGGCTTTGGTAGCAATGGAAAAACCAAAAGACCTGACACCTGACAGCATTCGTGCTGAAAAGATCAAACTGCTGCAATCAATACGCCCTGTTGATACCAAAAACCTGAACAAACAGGCATTCCGCGCGCAGTACACTGCGGGTCGTGTATGTGTTGGTGATGGTCATGGCGAGAACGTAACAGGCTATCTGGAAGAACTGAAACGTGACGGCGTTGAATCAAGCCATACTGAAACTTATGCTGCGGTAAAACTGTTTATCGACAACCCACGCTGGCAAGGTGTGCCATTCTACGTACGTACCGCAAAGCGTATGCACGAAGGCAATACCGCCATTTCGATCCGTTTCAAGCAAGCGCCAGTAGAATTGGTAGAGGGTCAGCACCATAACTGGCTCACAATTAATATTCAGCCGCGCGAATGCATCAAAATGGAAATTGAATCAAAAATTCCAGGTTTGGATATCGCAACCCGCACATTGAGCATTGATGCGCCGCAACGCCAGCAAGGCGATGAAACCATCGACTCATACGAAACCCTGATGCTGAACCTGATGGAAGGCGACCCTTCACAATACCTGCACATCAGCGAAGTAGAAGCGCAATGGCGTTTGGTAGACCCGATTGTAAAAACCTGGGCTGAAGACAAAACACCGCTGCACCAATACATTGCCGGCAACCGTGACCCTAAAGAATCCAGCGTGATCTTTGAATCAGAAGACCAGTTCTGGCGTTACAGCATTGAATTGGGTGGCGATAAACACTAAGTTTCAGCTGCAAAATCAGTTTGTAAAAGAACCTCACAGCCAGCCTTGGTTTGTGAGGTTTTTTTTCAGTTAAAAATTGATATTTTTTCCGCATAACTCCGTAGTTAGGCTTTATAATGCGATTCACTTTTAACTCTGTAAATATAGACACTTATGAGCATTAAATCTGACAAATGGATACGCCGCATGGCAGAACAAAATGGCATGATCGAGCCATTCGAGCCGAATCAGGTCAAGATGTCACCAGATGGCCAACGCATGGTGTCTTACGGCACATCCAGCTACGGCTACGATATTCGCTGCTCAAAAGAATTCAAGCTATTTACAAACCTTAACAGCACGATTGTAGACCCGAAAAACTTTGACCCGAACTCATTCGTTGAAGTAAACGCAGACTACTGCATTATTCCGCCAAACTCATTCGCGCTGGCACGTACGGTTGAATACTTCCGCATTCCGCGTAATGTACTGACAATCTGCCTGGGGAAATCCACCTATGCTCGCTGCGGCATCATTGTGAACGTAACGCCGTTTGAACCAGAATGGGAAGGCTATGTCACATTAGAGTTCAGCAATACCACGCCGTTGCCTGCAAAAATATACGCCAATGAAGGCTGCGCGCAAGTGCTGTTCTTTGAAGCAGATGAAGATGATGTCTGCGAAACCAGTTATAAGGACCGCGGCGGTAAATACCAGGGCCAGGTTGGCGTAACGTTACCTAAAATCTAAAAGCAACAAACGCCTATCAGAAATTTATTTTTGAGGGATAAAGCGAGAGAAGCCTCTAGCATATTGATGCAGGCATCTCACATGGATAGACAATGAGTAAGCAAAAATGTGATTTGCCCTCAAAATGAATTAACAAAGGTATTTGAATGAAATTTCGCTTCCCTGTCGTCATCATTGACGAAGACTTCCGCTCTGAAAACTCATCAGGTTTGGGTATTCGCGTGCTGGCACGTGCCATTGAAGAAGAAGGCACCGAGGTGCTGGGCGTAACCAGCTACGGTGACCTGACCTCATTTGCACAGCAGCAGAGCCGCGCATCGGCCTTTATCCTCTCTATCGATGATGAAGAGTTTATTGAAGAAAAACCTGAGGCCATCGAACAGCTGCGTAACTTTGTCGCCGAGATTCGTCACCGTAACGAAGAAATACCTATTTTCCTGCACGGTGAAACACGTACTTCACGCCATATTCCAAACGACGTGTTACGCGAACTGCACGGCTTCATTCACATGAATGAAGATACCCCGGAGTTTGTAGCGCGCCTGATTATCCGCGAAGCAAAAGCCTATCTGGACAGCCTGCCGCCACCGTTCTTTAAGGCACTGACGCATTATGCGGCTGATGGC
>Ga0208882_1000382_pt1 | contig 20145 bp, 16 predicted proteins | sample LakWasMet14_LOW5_2_FD_183862 | JGI IMG/M metagenome (GOLD analysis project Ga0208882, IMG submission 183862) | Freshwater sediment methanotrophic microbial communities from Lake Washington under simulated oxygen tension - Sediment Metagenome... | ecosystem: Environmental > Aquatic > Freshwater >...
TTCTGCGTAAGCCATAAGAGAAGAGTCTTCTGCGGGGTAAAAGTAGGTGTGTAATGGTCAGGGCAAACGCGCTTAAATTATAACCATTAAAAATCAAGTATTTAAAAATCACTATTTCATTATTTCATGCGTGGAATAACGAAACCAGAAAGAACTGAATTTCTCGTTCACTTAAGTAATCCACGAATTTGATTAATCAACGTAGTTTGCCTGCCGAATAACCACGAAAAGCGGTCCGTCGATTTTAGCGAACCAACTGGCACTACAGGCCGATTGCGGACGTCGAGGGGTCGGCATGTCAAACGATAATGAATATTTTCCAGTAGGCGTAGTTATGCACATAGCTGAAAAAACCGCCACATAAATGGGGTGCTAATCAACCAAAGGCTCTAAAATTCCCGGGGATTTGTATCTGCGCTATCAGTCATAAAAACCGCGAATGTCAGTGTAATTCACGCGAATTGATGAAATATAGCAGGGCTGAACGTGACACATCCATATTCTTTGTGGTGATGGAGTCATTATGACTTGCATGGAGAGTATGATTTCCAGATGAAAAAATGATTAATTCCATCGGGTTGTAAGTTCTCAAAAAACCACCTCTAAAATGTAGTGGTTCAAACCTAATCTGACAGTTACTGATTTTTAGAAGTGTCTGTCAGGTTAAATTTAGCCTATAAATTTTTCTGTTGTAACTGCTTTATTCTGCTAACAGTGTAGCAATAGCAGACTTGGCATTACACTGTGCTATTGCTTCTGCTAGCTGTAATTCATTCAATTTATGTTTGATTGCTTCAGTGCCATTGAAGTCAAATACTTGATAATCCTTTTTGGCAAAGGTAACGATTTGGCACTTCTTGAATGGCATATTTTCAAACGGCATTTTTGTAGAATCCAGATTCAATGGTGCAGTCCCTTCCAAGCTGGGAGCATAAATCAAAAATTCACCTTTCATCGCGAGTACAGCACGATATTGATTGACAGTGGTCAAATATAAATAGCCTACTTCAACCCCTTTATCTTTTAATCTCATCTTGTTAAATTCGTTGATTTATTTCATTCCAATTGAGCATCTGCCGGAGCCTTTATTCACTCAACGGACGATTAAGCTCAGTGCGCCATGTATCCGGATCTGGGTTGGACTCAGGGTCTGTTAGATAGCATTCCCATAGGCTTTCTTGCACATTAAGCCCCTCGGCTTCAATCCATTTGCAAAACTCACCCCAGGCTGCACCAAGCCCTTCATAACTACCTTGATTAATAGTCCGGACGACTTTTACGGCGGGTAATTTGCTCATCTTAACGCGACCGGCAGCAGTAATTGGCTGACTAACGGGGAAGCCCACCTCGAAATCAAAAATGTCGGTTGGTCTTTTCTGGTGATAAGAAAAACACGGCCCGATGATGGTGGCTCCCTGCGCGGCAATGGTGGACATTATTTCAGCAATGGCAGGTCCCATGACCTTGCTGATTTCAGCACGGGGAACGGTAAGATGAATGACTGCTGTTAATTGTTCTTCTGTTTGAATGAGCTGTGGTGTATCAATCATATAACCTCCAAAGATAATTATCAGGCATCGTGCCATCAAGTAAATTGACTGGCAACTTTAAACTTCAGTTCATGGCCGACTGCGACCAGTCGCGGAAGTCAGTAATAGTTTACGATCGTGCATCACTGGTGGCTTTGCCGGTCGACATGCGTAATTAGCTGGCTACCAGCGCCAAGTTACTTAGATAGTCGTTTTTCCTGGCTAGATATTCATCGACAAATGCCTGCATCGGCTCAGCTTCATAATCACTCGGCACACTGATCGCTAGTTTTTTAAAGCCTGTGCCGACCACATCTCCGCCCGCCTTGATCTGAAAGTGTAAAAAAGCTGAAGCGCGTTTGCCGTTGACTTCTATCTTCGGTTCCAGCATTTCCACGGACGCCCGCTGAAAATCAAGATGATCAAATGACAGGGTCATGCTTTCGTAAATGACCAATGGCCGGTTGATGTTAAACATAACCTTTTCCTGGGCTAATAACGGCACCAGCACATAGGGAAAGTTTTGCCCTGAAAAAGCCACATAATCGCGAATAAAGCTTTCAATCAATGCTGAATCCCGACTAATGCCTCCTGAACGTTCGACCTGCAAATAAGTTTTACCCTGATTGTCGATTACATCAATCAGTTCGGCATCGGTGTCCGGAAAGTTTAACAATACGTCATGTCCGACCATGCCGGAAAAGATAAAGTGCATGTTTTGGCTAAGGCCATATTTCTCCAATGCCATTGAAAACAACAGATCGCCTGGTACGCAAAAGCGTTTGGCGTCAATATCGTGTAAAGGGTTGAAATCATGTGCCACTTCTTTGGCAAACATGCTGGCTTGTTCGGCGACAATACTGACACTGCCCTCATGAATACTATAAAAATCTTTTAAAAACATATTGTTATTTACTAATATGGGTGCAAGGAATAATTCTACGTCAGTAAGTGCTCATATCCGGTTTCATTAACCAGTTCCGCAGAGAATCTGTAGGGCGCTACATCATATCCTCCTAATTAAATTCAAACAATTCTACTGCTTATAGATTAGTGTAATTGAAAAGCTGCATGCGGCTGGTATGATGAAAAGCAGTTATTATCGAATAGCAGATGCTCAAAACTTAATTGAAAGAATCAAAAATGTTTTATGTTACGGAATCCTACACATTCGAAGATATTATAAAAAAATCACGGTTTATCAGTGTAATTTTTCCCTGCACCAGCGATCAAGTTGTTTTGCATCAATTAAAAACGTTGCAAGCCGAACATCCACACGCAAATCATATTGCCTTTGCCTACCGTATCAAAACCAATGAAGGCATTATTTATCGGTTTCATGATGCAGGCGAGCCTACAGGTACAGCAGGAAAACCAATTTTTCAACACCTTGAAGGTAAAAACATTATTAATGTACTCATTGTAGTGATCCGCTATTTTGGTGGAGTGAAGCTGGGTGCCGGCGGGCTTACCAGAGCTTATGGTCATATGGCGAAACAGGTGATTGAAACATCGACATTACAACCTTACATCGAAATGACAACACTTCATTTCACGCTGGATTATGAAAGATTTCAGTCTTTTGATTACGCATTGAAAAAAGTGAATGGGCAAATTCTTGAGCAAGTCTTTGCCGGACAAGTTCATCTAACCGTTACACTGCCTGTTGAAAAGCAATGGGACTTGGAAAGCCAATTTGCTCCTGTATAACCCGCTGCATGAATAAGAAACTTGATGCCTGAGTTATTAGCAATAACAGACAGGATTAGCCCAAAGGACCAGCGAATACTCATAAATAAGGCCCCGAGCAGATTGGAGTCCTTGGAATTCACAGTGCCCACGGGCAGGATCGAATATTCCCAATCACGTGGTCTAAATTGGTTCCGGTTCCGGTGCCGATTCCGGTAACAAGAGTTCAAACGGCTATTGGCGTTCAATGGACAAGATAGCTCCCTAGGAGGCTGTCGGATTTAGAAACTGAAGTTTTATAGCACATTGATTTTAATTGATATTGGTTTTTGGCTTCCTTTTACCAATAAAATTATTTTTCAATTATTTCAATAGGTTATTTATTTCTAAGAATTATAATCCGACAGCCTCCTAGGGGGTAGAACTACACATATTCCCAATCGGATCACCGAAGACCCTTGGCGAACATCCGGTTACGACCCATACCTGCCTGTCGGCTATGAGTTTACGCTTCCCGATACCGGCCATTCAGAATGGTATTATTTATAAGGAGATCACAGACGGTTGACGCCCCATTTCTACCAGCCAGCATTCTTAAAGTAAACATTCACTGCCGTGCAATTAAGTACCACCGCTCCCTCAATTTATCTCTCTCAATACAAAAGAGGCAATAATCTATACGTCTTGTTCAAATAAACTAAATATTGCTGACCAAATTTCTTTATCAGCCTCTTCTCTTCCATTGCAATGCGTAATTTGAAAGAAAAAAATGGCACTATAGTCAGTAGCAGCAACGCCAAAAAATCCCCCATCGCCAATCCTGATCCAGCCAGTGCAAGCAATAATCCTGTGTAGGCGGGGTGACGTATCCATTTGTAGGGTCCATCGGTAATTAGCTGATGCTGATTATGAATCAACACATGAGTTGAGAAAAAGCGCCCTAGCCTAACCACTGCCCAGTAACGCAGTCCTAGTCCTGTTGCGCAAAGCACTAGGGCCAGCCATTGACGAGTCATATACTCAATCGGGATAGGCAACCAGGCCAAATGCTTATAAAACAGCCCTAGACTTAGACTGCCAATTACGCTCAGCCATAACCAACCTTGTGAACGCTGTTCGCTATCGATAACATGCTGATTGTTAGAGGCAACCTTGCGAACAAGCCTGATCTCACCTATCACCCAAAGCAAGGCTATCAATAACCAGATAATGCGCACTGATGTCATTTATCAACCTCCGACGGTGAAATTTAGCGACTTATGTCGCTTTACGATAACATAGAGTTGGACTAGCGTATTTCAATTCCGGAACAGCATGAACAAAATCATCGAACTGAAGCAAGTTTACAAAGATTACCCCCAGGCTGGCACTTTACAAACTGTTTTGCACGACATCAACCTGGATATTTTCCCCGGCGACTTTGTGGCTATTGTGGGACCCTCCGGTAATGGTAAATCAACCTTGTTGAATCTCTTGACAGGTATCGACCATCCCAGTCGGGGAGACATTATCGTGAACGGCACCCACTTGCAAAATCTCAGCAATAAAAAATTAACCGCCTGGCGCGGCGCTAATGTGGGTATCGTTTTTCAATTTTTTCAATTGCTGCCCACGCTGAGTTTGTTACAAAACATCGTGTTACCGATGGAATTTCTTGGGAAACTTAATAAAAGCCAGCGTAAGGAACGGGGTACGCAGTTACTGGAACGGGTGGGATTGGCCGATGAAATGCATAGACTGCCCAGTCATGTATCCGGTGGGCAGCAACAGCGGGCGGCGATTGCCCGTGCTCTGGCAAACGATCCTCCGCTGATCGTCGCCGACGAACCTACCGGAAATCTGGATGCGACAACCGCCGAGGCAGTCTTCGAATTGTTTGCCCATTTGCGCGACCAGGGCAAGACCTTGGTGATGGTTACTCACAATGAAACATTAGCCAATGCAGCCAGCTGCAAGATCGAAATTCGCAGCGGACGCATACACGCCGATAGTAGCCCGGAGCCTTACTTTTGAGCGCGATCCTTCATAAAGTATGGGGCGATTTATGGGCGGCTAAGTCTCGCAGTCTGCTGGCTATCATCAGCATCGCCGTAGGCATCTGCTGCGTCGGCACTATATTTGGAATGATCGATCTTCAGCTAAGCAAAATGGACGCAGCGCATCGAGATTCACAACCCTCGCATATCAATCTGATACTCAACAGCGATGTCGACTTGTCTGTGCTCGAGGAAATTAAAGCCCTGCCCGGCGTTGCTGGCGTCGATACCCTGTCACAGTTAACGGTGTACTTCCGAAGGCCCCGGGAATTCGCGTGGACCATGGCTACCTTGATTATCCGTCCCGATTATGCCAGGCAACGTTTCGACAAAACGGTGCTGGAAACCGGTGCATGGCCGTCCGAAGGTCAGTTGGCTATCGAAAACCTTTCCGCCCAGTTCACCGGCTTGAGCCTTGGCGACAGCCTGGAATTCAAAACCGCTGGATACAGCCTGATCCTGCCGATTAAGGGCATCGTCCGGCATCCGTTCGTCAAACCGCCCAAATTCGGCGGGCAAGTACATTTTTTTGCCGCCACAGCCGGCGGCTTGCCATTCGGCGTAGCGCCCAATAGTTTTCGGCAACTCTTGGTACAAATCGCCCCGCCCTATAGCGAGGACCAAGCCCGAACCATGGCTGGAAAGATCCGCGCTCTGTTGGCTCAACACCATGTCGCCGCTAATGTAACCCTGCTGCAAGACCCGCAACGGCATTGGGGGCGACCTTTTCTGTCCGGCGTTAATGGCGTGTTGAAACTGATGGCGCTGACCGCTTTGGCGCTGGCTAGCGTATTGATTTTAAATACGGTTTCCGCTCAGCTAGCCTTGCAAAGGAATCAAATCGGCATAATGAAAGCCTTGGGCGCGAGCACTCTCACTATCGCCGGAATTTATCTCAGCGAAACCTTGCTGATGGCGCTGATGGCAACCCTGCTTGCGATGCCGCTTGGCCTTGCCGCCGCTTATTTCAGTTCCTGCCAACTGCTGGGGCTGTTTAATATTGATTGCGGTGAGTTCGATTTTTCGCCACGCGCTGTTCTGTATATGCTTTTAGGTGGCTTGTTGCTGCCGGTGTTGGCAGCAACAAGCCCGATACTTCGCAGCGCAACCATGACGGTGCGAGTTGCCATTGCCGATCATGGTTTGGGCGCAGATTTTGGTTACAGCCGTTTCGACGTATTGATCGAACGATTTGCAGCCAGATTTCTACCTACACTTTACGCCGCTGCGTTTTGCAACCTGTTCCGGCGCAAGGGCAGTTTAGTGCTTACCCAAAGTGTACTGATCATTGCCGGAACCACGTTTCTGGTATTGATGAGCCTTATCACCTCGCTAAATCTAACCCTGGACAACGAAATGGCTCGCAGCCAGTTTGCCATACGCCTGGGCTTTACCGTGGATCAAAATGAACAGCAGGTACTTGAAATCGCCAACTCGGTTCCCGCAATCGAAAACGTGGAATTCTGGCAGCGGCTGCCGGTAGAACTGGTCAAAGACGGCAAAGCGCTGCGGCAAAAAGGCAATCTGGGGGCGCAGTTAGTGGCTATGCCGTCGGCATCATCAATGTATCAGCCCTTGATCGAGTCCGGACGCTGGTTGCAAGTCGAAGATGCAGGAAAACGCTACTTGGTCGTCAGCGCAGATACGGCCGAACTCAATGACATCCAGGTCGGCACTACTCTGGAGACTACTATCGGCTCGGTTAAACAAGCCTGGCGGGTCATCGGCATTTATCGCTGGCTGGTAGCCGGAAATTATGTAGTCGAGCCGGTATATGCCCCTTTGGAAACAGTTCGCGCCATCACAAAAGGTAAAAATAGGGCCTCTTTTGCGCTGCTAAAAGCCTCAATCGCCAATCGTGAGGAGGAGGCGGATTTTCTAAATCAGTTAAAGCAACGCTTTCAGGACAGCAATATCAAACTGGATGTCTACAACACTCAAGCCAAGCTGGAGCAAAATCAATTCGCCCGTAATCAATTCAATCCGGTGCTGGGCACTCTGTCGGGCTTGGCGTCCATGATTGCAGCCGTTGGCGGCATTGGCCTATCCGGCGCATTGGCTATCAGCGTGCTGCAACGCACGCGTGAAATCGGCATACTCTCGGCCATAGGCGTCTCTGCCAATACTGTCTATAGGCTGTTTTTGCTGGAAGGGTTACTGCATGGCCTTGTTGCCTGGGTGCTGAGTATCCCGTTAGCCTATCTGGCTGCAGAACCCATAGCCAGGGAACTGGGGAAAACCATGTTGGGGATCGAGCTGAATTTTGCCTTTGACTCGAAGGCGGTTTTTTATTGGTTAGCGATAGTGTTGCTGTTGACTTGGCTAGCGTCGTACTGGCCAGCAAGGAAGGCATCAAAATTGACAGTCAGGGAATGTTTGCAACATTAAGACTTGATGTCGGCATAGCAGCAGTGTGTAGTAAGCCGACTACCCGCTGCGTAACATCAAGCCAAATCCGCCAAGATTTTATCCCTGACCAGTTGCCCGGAAAGTGTCACCATCGGCATGCCGCCACCGGGATTGACGCTGCCGCCGACAAAATACACATTCTTTAATTCACTGCTACGCTGTGGCGCTTTAAAGCCCAGGTTTTTATAGCGATCGGCAACCACGCCATAAATAGAACCTTGGTTGGAGTAGTAGCGGGCTTGAATGTCTTGCGGCGTCCAATATTCTTCGGTGACGATGTGTTTGCGTAAGTCAGTCAGTCCCATGCGTTCCAGCTTGATTAGCACCCGTTCGCGCAGTGCTAGATAATCTTCGGGACTGAGCGGTTTAGCGGGGTTGATATGCGGTATGTGCGGCAAAATCTTGATGATCTCACAACCCTCTGGGGCGAGTTGCGGGTCGCTTTTGACTGGGGCGACCACGTAAATGGTTGGATCGTCGGATAGGCGTCCGCTATGAAATACCGCATCGAAATGCCCACGCGAGTGCGCTGAATAAAAGAAATTGTGATGCGCCAATTGCGGATAGATGCGATCCACACCGAGATGCAGCACCAGGCCGGAGCAACTGGGCTGGAAATGTTGCATTTTTTTCAGCTCTGCGCTGGAGCTGTGCAACAGTTTTTGCATGGCGGGAATGACTTCCATATTGGAGACTACGATGTCGGCAGGTATTACTTCACCATTGTTTAAGCGTATGGCACTCGCTCGCCCATCTTGAGTTTGAATCTCTTCGACTTCTGTATTTAAACGAATTTCCACGCCCAGTTCGATAGCCAAACGCTCCATCGCCAAAGCAAGGCCATACATGCCGCCTTTGACATACCACAAGCCATAGTGATATTGAATATAAGGCAGCAAATTCATCAAGGCAGGCGCATCGTAGGGCGAAGAGCCTACATATTTGATGAAATAATTCAGAATGTCGACCAGCTTGGGGTCGGAAAGAAAGCGACGTACACCCTGGTCCATGCTTCTGAATACATCGAAACTTAGTAGGCTGCGTATCGGGCCATAGAAACGCAACAAATCCCAAAACCCGTCCAGCCCCTTGGCGAAGTAACCGGCTTCGGTTTCTGTACACAGCTTTTTAGAATACGCCATGAACCGCGTGAATTCATCGGCTGCATGGGGTCCAAGCTTATCCAGTTCGCGGCGTTGGGCGTTGGCATCTTCGGTTAAGTCGACAGTGGTGCCGTCTTCAAAAAAATTGCGCCAATGCGGCTCGACTTTTTCTATCTGCACGTATTCGGCCATGTCTTTGCCGGAGCGTTTGAATAAGTCGGCAAAGATATGGGGCATGGTCAATATCGATGGACCGAGATCGAAGGTAAAGCCATCCTTGGTGAGAATATTCAGCTTGCCGCCCACCTTGTCGTTTTTTTCCAGCAACTGGACGTTAAAGCCTTCGGAAGCCAGTGAAATAGCTGCGGACAAGCCACCCAGTCCGGCACCGATCACTACAATGCGCGTGTTTTTATTGTTAGCAGTCATCAATAATCCCGTTTCCAAGAAAGCATTAATTTCAGATTTTTCCAGCGTTGCGGTAAATCGAAAGTTGAGTAGTCACGAAAAGCGTCAAGAGCGTGTCGGTTACGCTTGAAGCGTTGTATAAATGAGTCGGCGCCGTAAACAAAATCCATATAACCTTTGAAGTTTTGATAGCCTTGCTCAGTGTATGGAAACCAGTTAGGTTCTTTAGGCAAGCGGCTGCGATTGGTTAGACCGGAAACCGGGTAAGTAAAGTTACGCAAACCCTCGGCACCGTGATAGCGGCCAAAACCACTCTGTTTGACACCGCCGAAGGGCAGTCCGGGATGCCCTATGTTTTTGATCACATCATTAATCGCCCAATTGCCAACATTTAAGTGTGAGGCGACCCGTGTTGCCAACTCAATATCGCGGCTCCAGATGCTGGCGTTAAGTCCAAACTCACTATCGTTAGCCAATCGCAAGGCCTCTGGCTCATCGGTAAAAGCCATCACTGGCAACAACGGGCCAAAGCTTTCCTCGCGCATTACTCGCATGCCGTGATGCACATTCCATAACACCACAGGCTTGAGAAAATTGCCTTGTCTTTCCAAGGGGCCTGACGCTTGAGCACCTTTGTCGATGGCATCCTGATAATGCGCTTGTACGATGTCTATCTGCGCGGCAGACGTCATCGCCCCTATGTCGCCATGCGGGTCAGTGCCAACCTTGAGCTGGGCTGCACCGGCCTTCAGCATGGCCAAAAATGTATCGAAACAATTTTGCTGTACATATAAACGTTCCACCGACACACACACCTGACCACTATTGCAAAAGGCACCATAGAGTGCAGCCGAACAGGCTCTATCCAGCTGAGCATCGGCAAATATCAGCATGGGATCTTTGCCGCCCAATTCCAGTATCACCGGGACAGGATGGCGAGCGGCACGTTGCATCACCGCGCGACCGGTATGCAGGCCACCGATAAAAAATACCAGATCGGGTGCTGCGTCGATCAGCTGTTCGCCGGTCTGCGCATCACCAACTACGCATTGCACCAAGCCACTGGGTAAATCCAGCTTGCCAAACAAATCAACAATCAGCTGGCCGACCGGCAAGCATAATTCCGATACTTTAAAAATCACCGCGTTGCCGGCAAACAACGCTGTCAATATCGGCCCAACGGAAAGTTGAAAGGGATAGTTCCAAGGCGAAATCACTGCGACCACGCCAAAAGGGCGACGCTCTATGCCTGCGGTTGCGCCAGGAAAAGCAAAGGGTGAAGTGGGTACGCCCTGGTAACGCAAAATTTCCCCGGCGTGTTTTTGGTAGTAATTTAACAGATCCAGTAAAGGGTAGATTTCCCCCAGCAGCGCTTCGCTACGCACTTTGCCTGTGCAAAGTCCTATTAGCTCGCAAATGCTGTCCAGGTTATCCATTAATAGCTGACTGAACGGCAACAAGGTGCTAGCGCGAACTTTGATCGGCATCCTGCCCCAGCTGCCTCCCGCCAAGCGCCCGGCAACCATTTTCTCGGCTATGGCTTGCGCCTCGCTGACCTCAAAATCGCCCAGCACTCTGCCATCGACAGGTGAACTTGCCTGGATAATAGACATGTCAGGCTTTAGCCTTTTTCAGCCAGTTGCTGTGCTTGATATCGTTGAACACCACCTTGTGCTTTTTGCAAATCAGCCTTGAGGAAATGCGCGCTGATTCATAGATGGTCGGCAAGCCGCTGCCCGGATGGGTGCCGCCGCCGACCAGATAGCAGTTCTCCAGTTCTTCAAAGCGATTATGTGGCCGCCAGTACAGCATTTGGCTGAATTTATGCGACAGACTAAAGGTGGCACCCTTATAGACATTTTCTTCAGTTTCCCAGGTTTGCGGCGTAATGATTTTTTCACATTCGATATGCTCGCGGATATCGCTCAGACCCAAGCGAGCACCTAGCGTATCCAGCACCTGTCCTCGAACATTTTGGCAATGTGCCTGCCAATCGATACCGCTGTCATTATTTGGCATAGGCACCAGTACATAGAGCGCCGACTTACCTGCTGGCGCCAAACTGGCATCGCTGACAGTGGCGTTTTGCACATAAAACGAAAAGTCTTCGGACAGCGATTTTTTACTGAAAATATTGCCTATATTGGTGCGATAATCCTTAGCGAAAACAATGGTGTGGTGCGGCAGGTCGTAAACCTGATTTAGGCCCAAATACATCATGAAAGTCGAACAGGAATATTCACGTTTATCCAATTGACTACTCGCGTATTTTCGCAAGATGCCCGGTGCGACCAAGTGAGTCATCGCGTGGGCAAAATCAGCATTAACTATCACTTCATCGCCGAACACTTCTTCGCCACTCTGCAGCTTGACGCCTTTGACGACGCCCTGATCAATCATTAACGACTGGATTTCTGCATTCAGATGTATTTCCCCGCCTGCTTCCTGAATCACTTTGGCCATTGCTGCCGCGATGCGGTTCAAGCCACCGCGCACATGAAAAATCCCGTAGTCATGTTCCAGATAGGGCAACATCGTAAAAAGGGCCGGACAATCCCAGGGTGACATGCCCAGATATTTGGATTGAAAGCAAAAGGCCAGCCGCATTTTTTCCTGCTTAAAATATTGACCCAAATTTTTAAAAATACTTTTCGGAAACGCCAGCCACGGGAGGGTTCTAAGCAAATCCAGCGAAAAAAAAGCTAATAGCGATGAGTAATCTCGAGTTATACAGGGGTAAAGGCGATTAAAACGGTTACGCTCATTGTCCATAAAACGTTCGTAGCCGTCAGCGCCTTCGGCAAATACTCGCTCCAATTCTGCACGCATGCGCTCCCGATCCGAGAAAACCGACAAACTTTGGTCGTCGTAAACCAGGTCATACATCGGATTCAGCGGCATAAACTCAAGGTAATCCTCACTGCGCCGCCCACACAGCTCAAACATCTCATCCAGCACGCCTTTCATTAGTAAAAATGTCGGGCCGGTATCAAAGCAAAAGCCGTCCAAATGTATCGCTCGGTTGCGGCCACCGACGTCCGGATTTTTATCGTAAATCGACACTTTAAAGCCACGATTGCTCAGCAACATGCCGGCGCATAATCCACCTGGCCCGGCACCGACAATAATGATATGTTTAGATTCGCTCATATAAATTGATTTTAAAAATGTTTACCATTCAATAGTAGGAGGAAAACACCAGATGTATCAATAAATCGTCAATTTTCTCGGATGCGCCCAAGTAAGGTGCGATGTTGATCTTGATGCTTGGCGCTTCAACGCTAACTTGCCTGATTTGCTCGGGAATATCGGTAAGCACATGCCTCCCTGCAGAAAGGAAATAGGGTAACACCACTATATCATTGGCGCCATTAGCGATTTGTTGCCTTAAAGCGTCTTTGATAGACGGTTTAGCAATTTCCAAGAAGGCATAATCGATACCGGCAAATAGACTACAGTTCTTACGTAATCTAGCTACTAACTCCCGAATCTCGATATTCGATGAATCCTGGCGACTACCGTGGGCCACCACTAGCAAATGTGTCATTATTCAATGTCAATATGGATTTCGTTGCGCCTTAAGCTTGGAATGGTCCAGGGCGGATCGTAAGCTGCTGACCGTGGACTTGATAAGCGCTTGATGTGTCGTTCATCAAGCCAAGCTAATAGAATTTGACTATATTCACTCATTCGTTCTTGGTTTAGGCTGCCCGCATATCTTAAGATTGCCACTTTTTTGGCGGGAATTGATTCGATAATGATAAGCGGATCGGAGGGTTCCGGCAATGTCGTCAAATCAAAGCTAGGCGGCATTACAAATGACATTACCCACTTGCTATTGTTTGGCGCATGTTGGGTTGTTTCATTCATGTTTCCGATTTGTCCGATAGACTCTCGAAAAACAGGCGTCATCATGGACATCTCTTTGTTCTGAACGTTACCGCCAAAAATATACCTGGCCAAGCGATTAAAGCCTATTTTACCTGCTTGGCTATAGTCAGCTTCAATCACAGTTTCAGCAATCAGCATCGGCTGGTATAGACGAATTTGAATATTGCCATCCACAGACAATACCCGGTAGCTTGGTTCTTCGCTACCTCTAATACCCATTACGGTAAGACCGATCCATAGTAAACTGGTAAGGTGTGCTATTAACCGGACTCCCTGAAGGTTTGAATAGGTGACGTTTTAATGGGATGTTCAACATTTTTTAATTTCCAGTATGCCGCAGATTTTTTATTTTACGGTAAATTGGCATGAAATGTAGCTAACCCTTTTAGTGAGATAGAAGAATCATGAAAATTCATCGTCTTTACAGACGGCAAGAACTCCAGATGAGCATAGAACAAGCTTGGCAATTTTTTTCATCACCGCATAATTTGAATCAGATTACGCCAAGTTTTTTCCACGTCGACATCACATCGCCAGTGCCGGATGATCTTTATGCTGGCTTAATGATTAGCTATCGTATGAAAGCGGTTTTTGGTATTTCAATGGCATGGCTATCGGAAATCAGTCACTGCGAAAAGCCTAAACGCTTCATTTATCAACAATGTGTTGGCCCATTTCATTTTTGGAATCATGAAGTCAGCTTTACCCAACAGGACGAAGAAATTATGTTGGAGGACATTGTGTTTTACAGCATGCGCTGGAGTTGGCTAGGTAATCTATTACATGCAATGGTTATTCATGACAAATTAAAACGAATTTTCGATGCTCGCCAGGATTATTTACAGGCTCGCTGGGGTACTTTGGCAAAGTCAGAACGTCTCTGATTGTCGTAACAATAGGGGCTGCTTTAGGATAAAAGTGCATCTAATTTAGGCGTTCTCTGCATTAGGCTAAATTTTTCGGCAGCCCGTACCCCATTGATCTTGAATTCAACTTGAGCTTACTGAAAATCCTTTTCTTGCAGTAGGCTAACCGATTTACCCTGATATTCCCCCGTCAGTGTTTTCAGGAAAGCTACGATTTTATCAATTTCATCTTTGCTCAAATTCTTGTCACGTTGAACGCGAACCATGATTTTAACGGCGTCTTCGAGTGTGGCGACCGAGCCATCATGAAAATAGGGATAGGTCAGTTCGACATTGCGCAATGTCGGTACCTTGAACTGATGGCGGTCTTTTTCCAGTTTGGTAACATTAAAGCGGCCATTATCAGCTTCGGTTAATGGACCACTGCGCTGCTGGAAGTAATTTTGCGCACGGCCCATTTTTTCAAAGGACAGACCGCCTAAAGCAGGACCAAAGTGGCATGACGCGCAATGTTCCTTGAACAACTCGTAACCTTGTGTTTCATTGGCGGTCAGGATTTCCTCGCTGCCCCGCAAATAGCGATCAAAACGAGAGTTGGCGGTTACTAGAGATTCTTCAAAAGTAGCAATAGACTGGGTTACTGTCGCTTTGGTTAAGCCTTCTGTTGGATATAACTCGGCAAACGCGGCTCGATAAGTTTCGACTTGATTTAGCGTTTCGATCACATGCTCCCACTAGGCACCCATTTCGCCAGGATTGGCGACAGGTCCAGCTGCTTGTTCAATCAAATTCTTTGCGCGGCCATCCCAAAACTGGGCGATGTTGTACATCGCATTATAAACAGTAGGCGAGTTGATCGGCCCCTGTTGTCCACGAATACCGGTGGCGACTTTAGCATGATCGGTGCCGCCCTTGACGAGACTATGGCAGGACGCACAATTCATGCTGTTGTCGCCCGATAACCGGCGATCAAAAAACAGTTTCCGGCCTAGCTCTACTTTTTTCGGGTCTAGCGTGACTTGCAAGGGTAGCGGATGGATTGGCTCACCTTTTAGGGTCGGCACGGTGTCCGCACTCCAAGCCAATTTAGCGCGTTCTTCGGTAATCCAAGCCAAGATGGTGGTCTTTTCGTTATCATTTAGGCTATCGGTCCAATGCATCGACAGGTATAAAGCCGGTGGCATGGAGTTATTGCGGAGTGCGCCTTCAATTCTGGCCAACATCAAGGGAGTAAAAAGGGTTTCGCCACTATACATGGACTTAGAAATAACCAAGCGTGCAGAGGCATTTTCAATATCATGCGCCATGAGTTGTTTGGCGATAGGCAGTTCGGCATAAATTGGTCTACGCAGCATACCTGGCGAATGGCAATCAACACATTTATTTTGAAAAATTTGCGAAACTTGGGCAAAGTTAGCCGAAGTGCCAGCCACAGGAGCTATCGGCTCATTCTTGCTATTTAAACCAAGCATGTTGGATAGCGGCAGGAACAACGCGACTGAGCCGAGTGCAGCTAATATCAGTTGATTTTTTTTCATAGTTATTTCAAGCGCGCTCCGAACCTTTTGTCCGGAGTGGGATAGCACGTTTTGTGGAAGCAGACCCTGCGCTTATCTCCAATAATTAAGCTATCTTCAGTTTATCTCTACTCGCAAGTAGCGAGTTATTAATTGTCAGCACCGTTAATTCCAGCGATAGGACTATCTTCGAAGTTGGCACGTGTATGGATACTGATGGGTTTGTTCAGATCGCTAAATTCAACTTTACCTGCAGGCAAGAAGCCCCACGATGGATCGGCATTGGCTAGGATGGATTCATCAATGGCGATAGGATGATTCATATCCCGAGCAAATACAGCCAAATGCATAGCCTCGTCTACCGTGTTGCCCAAAACCGTGTAGTCCATTTTGATTGATGAACCGATGTTGCCTTCTATCAAAGAACCAGAAGCAATGCCGAAACCGAACTGAATGGCGCCAAGACTAAAGGTAGAATTAGTAGCTAATAAGCTCTGCAAACGTTTATAGGCATCGTCACAAGCGCCTATCGCGATGTCGACCTGATCGGGCGCAAAGTGGGCAATGATGCCGTTTCGCGAGTAACGGGCAACTTGACCGCCATAGACGATAAAGGACGCAGAGCAGATTTCCAAGTAATCGTTAAAGGCATTGATGAGTTCATTTGCTGAAAATTGTGTTGTTAATGCCGTAAAATCGCTCATGCAACCGGATACGACGATTTTGTCCCTATTTTTGAGCGGCACTGTCAACGGATTAATACCGTCGGTCAGTAATTTGAGTAATGCCGGCTGTGTGTAGCGGCCGATGATGTGATACGACTCGGCAATATTTTGCAACATCATACCTACGGCTTGCAGCAGCAGATCAGTGCTTTCGCTAATGGTAACGGTTTTCATATCCCAATCAGAAAATACACGATCCTCACAGCCATATTCCGCAGCTAAAACAGTAATATCACGGTGTCGAGAATCGCCGCTGATCTTGTCCAACAATTCATCAACGATCGCCTGATCACCTTCAAGAATTTGGAAGAAATAGTTTCCGGCTGAAATCAACACACCGGTGACATCAATTTTACGATTGTTTATGCTTGATTGACGACCAATTTCCAAAATCTCCTCTTCACTCAGTACGGCATTTACTTTGCTGATGTAGGTGAGCCGTTTCATGCCTGCCACGACCTGAGGTAGAGCGGTCTCGGCTCGGTAACCGCTCAAGTTGCGAATGGCTTTACTCATCAGCCAGCCGCTTTGTATTAAGGCTTTTAAGTCAGCTTGAGAGACCAATCTTAATTCGCAGTCGAACAAGCAGCGCACCGTTTCAGCACGACGATTTTGATGCATCGGCAGGATTTCGCCGAAATAATCACCCGGCCCCAATTCCTTGATGGTCCGACCGTCTTGAATAACTTTTAATCGCCCACAATCGACCACGTAAGCGAATTGTGCTGCATCACCCTGATGGAAAATTTCATCACCCGCCTTGAAATGCGATCTTTGCAGATGCTCCGAGGGCGCTTGTGTCAGCACCGCGATGTCGTTTCGAAATGCAAGCACCAAAAACCAATCGAAAATAATCCGCAGATTTCGCTCTAAACCTGGCACGGAAAGTAAGTTGATAAACCGCGAAATAAACCAGGCCAACTTGCCACCGATAATCAAGCGTCCCATTCGGCACAGGGAATATTCGGCCATGTTGTAAGGCTGTAGGGACCACTTACGTTTTTCGAAATTGCGCGTTGCGTAGCCTTGTGAATGAGCCCAGGCATTGAAGCCGACGCAGGCGCCTAATTCGACCAAATCACTGGTGAACACGAAGGCGTGCGCGCTTATTTTTGAGCAAAAGTCGGCCATCCAAATATTTTCAAAGGCGTCGAGGTGCAGCTCTTCGTCAATATTGAAAGGGGCGACTAATTCTCCACGGCCCAAAACGGGAATCCTGGGTAAATGTAATGAAGTGTTGATGACCAAGCCGACGGCTTGCGACTGACCATTGCTGAAAAATAATTGTCTTTCCGTAACGCTGTCAATGTCTTCGTCGTGGTGTTCGGTTACGCCAGCCTTTGCCAAGCGGCGGCTTCGTTGGGTGCCAATGAGAGATTCAAACGTGGTCCATACTGATTCAGGCTCGCCATATAAATGTATTTGCCACCCTGTGTTTCGCAACACTGAATATGATGATTCGGCAGCGTGTAGTATTTGGCTCACTTCTATAGCAATCGCGTAGGCTAATTCTTCAGCTCCGATTACCGCAAAGGTGAGTAGGCGCACTTTTTCAGCAGAGTCAGAATTGAATTCGGCTTCTTCAACCAAATCCAGTACTCGCTGTCTGATCCGCAATGCGTCAGCAACCGAATCGATCGGGCAGCTGTGCGCGGTCATCCCTGGAATATCTGATACGCTGGAATTGGCCGTTAAAGCCAGTATCAAGCTGTCGTAGGGCAATTCTAGCGTTTCGTTATTTTTGCGTTTGGCAATCACTTTTTGTGCTTTGGCATCAATAGTATCCAAGTGACCAACGACGATATGGGTTTGCTGCAAAATCCGGCGTAAGGGGTTGACCACATTACCCGGTTGAACGGTTCCACCGATGACTTCGGGCAAAAACGGAATAAAGAGAAAATTGGCCTGATCGTGCAGTAGCGTGATATTGATGCGCGAATATTGCCCGATCAATTTCTCGATTTTTATGGCAGCCTGCAAGGCGGCTAAACCACCACCGACGATGACGATATTGGCCGATTTGTCTCGAGGTTCTGGATGCTTTAAATGGCCAGCGGAGTTGATTAGGCAAGACAGTACCACGCCATAAAACAGAATATGTTCAGTTGGGGTCTCCGGCAGCAACAGCGCAAAGACAGAAAACGCTACGATTAAAAACAATGACAAAGGCCGTAATAACACCCCAGCCATCATCAAAATACCAGTGCTGACTTCAACTAAGGCCATTAACAGTGTAAAAGCCTCTGGATTAATAGAGAGAATCGGTAACTTATAGAGAGTGATTATTGCGATCGACAAATTGGGTTGCATGACCTTGAAAAACACACCAAGGTACAAAAGCGTAGTGCCAGTCATAATTCGCATGATTGCTTGAGCTCTCAACCGAGGTTGATCAGCTAACCAGGTTTGTAAAGATCTTAATAAAGGTAGAGTGGGTAAAGGCAGGTAATGTCTGCCGGGGCCCTGTAACACCAAATATAGGTTGGCACCAATAAAAGCACCAGCATAAGCCAGAATGGCTTCCCCGAAAAGATAGCCACCAAGCAAACTTAATGCAATCGCTAGCGAGGCAAATACTCGGACATAAATGCCAAACAGAATAGTAAGACCGAGAAATATTTCTACCCAGCGTAGCCAATACCATTGCGGTCCTAATTGATTGAGCTCGAGGTCAGGTGCAAGAAAAGTGGGGGAGGTGAAGGGTTCGACACCAAAACGTGGCTCCATACCTAAAGCCGACGACAATAATATCCAAGCGATACAAACCCTTAGAATACGCGGGACATGATCACCATAAGAAGACAATCGAGCTTGTAAATCGGGAAATAATTCGCGAGCTCCGGTAAATCCCAACCAGACCCAACCAACGATGAACAGTGAAAAGCCCGAAATCATAATCAGGTTTAATGACGACATATTAGTAAAAAGTGCCGGCCTGACTTGTGAGTTCCAGTGGTTAATTTGTTCCGGGGATAGAATCCAGCGCTCATGCGCCAAAAGAGCTTCGGAAAAAAATAAAAATCCTGTAATGCAAAAGGTGATTAGTAGCGCTTTGGTACAACCTTTTGAAGGTAAATCAAATAGTGACATGACGAAATCAGCCTCCATAGGTTCTGTATATCAGGACTTTTTGATAATTAGCTACTTTGACTAGGATCAAAAAATGCTTTTAGTTATTATTTTGTACTGAAAGCGATCGTTAATATTCCAATCTCATACTAAAGCAATGCTGGTTAAATTGTAAAGATAATGATTTACGCATGAGTCCCTCTTTCGTTTTAGGTAATTAGCAATAAATAGCCCTCTCAATTTCGCCATCTTTAAGCTTGTGGTTCGATGGTCACATAGTACTTTGGCAATGATGCGTCCAAATATTTACACCTTAAACAACTTGCAAAAAATCAACAAATTAATGGCGTTAATGATTAGTAACTGAAGTTTCCCTGTTTTTAAGCCCCTAGCCTATAAGGCAAAACCTATTAAAGTAGGTTTTGCCATAAACGCAGCAACCCCTGAGTCAAATACCCATTCTGCATAAGTAGACGGATTAAGGCTTTTAGAAACTGGGAAACTTCAGATTAGTAACAATAATGAAATGCCTTGCCCACCTTACGCTTGACCATCTGTTGGTACATTGCCGAGCTACATTCAGTCATATTCATCGCCGCAAAGCAGCCAGTCGCGACCGGCCGCAAGTGGCCGACAAGCGACCGTCAAGATTGATCAAAAATTGAGAGGAGTTGGCTCTCTTTGTTCGTCGGGTGGTTAACGCCCCTTAGCAGTTAGTCGATAAACTACTTCTAAAAGGTGTAACATGAAAATCACCGGCTCATCCGGTGATTTATCGGTTAAATTTCAGGTTTTATGTATTTTTTCCATGAAAACATATTGTTGACTTGGTCCGGCCCCATTCACTGGCACTTGATAGCTATTTAATTTTTAGAATTGAGTTGTCCACATGCTGCTAATACA
>Ga0208882_1000389_pt1 | contig 19957 bp, 20 predicted proteins | sample LakWasMet14_LOW5_2_FD_183862 | JGI IMG/M metagenome (GOLD analysis project Ga0208882, IMG submission 183862) | Freshwater sediment methanotrophic microbial communities from Lake Washington under simulated oxygen tension - Sediment Metagenome... | ecosystem: Environmental > Aquatic > Freshwater >...
AGGGACTGGGGGAAGTCCAGACTTATGACAAAGAAAGAAGCAACAAATAAATTTTGGTTAAATTTACTGGTGGCTACTCCCTTAGGCGCTGTATTATTTGGCGGCTTTATGGGTTGGTTGTTAGGGCCTACCATAGGGATTATTACTGTAGTTATACAAATAGTCGTTCGTGTCTATTGCGTATTTAAGGAGTACGGTGAGGATATGGCAAAGATCAACGGTGATAATTATGTTTGAGCGAATTGTAGTTGGATTAATTATCGGGTTTGTATCGGCTTTCGCATTCAAAGATACCGCCAAAAATTCTGAGCAGCAGAATACGAATGTATTCCAAATATTTATGGCTCTGATTGCATTAGCATTTATAGGTTCCTCATTTATGTTTGGAGCTGTTTTTGGTTTGATGGCTATTGGTGAGATAGCTATAGGATTTTGGGTGGCAAAAAATATAACAAAGCAATCAAGAACGAGCTAAAGAAGCTCGGCTTAGTTCCTGTCTCACTAGTTTTAGTCAAGCCTTTTTAGCCACTTATTGCGGCGTTATGTATACAAGGAAAAACACATATGACACTAAAAGAAATTCTTAATGTTCCTAATAATCACGAAATAGTTCAAACCTCATATCGAGGAAAAGGCACTATGGCACAGAATGAATATTGGGAATATGACGAACTCAATGAAAATGGAGAAAAAGTTGGAAGAATAGAGTACTGGCATTGCACAAACCTAAAGTCTCTGACTAGTGACTCAGGTTACAAAAAATACAACACCAGCGGTCAACTTGTAAAAGAAAAATCATTAAGTTAAAAATAAGGCAATCAAGCAGATCGCTTATTTTGGCGTTATGTATAAAAGGAAAAAAATGAGCGAAGAATTATCGACAAATACTAAAGATAATATATTCACTAGATTTGGGTTAGGAGTAATATCTTTCATCGTAGGTTTATCGGCCTTCTCAATCATGAAGTTGCTATTTATTTTGCCAATAAACTTTATAGTGACATTAGAGAATAAAGAGTTAATGGAGAGCGTTAGTGCAATATTAATAATAGTAGCCATTTATCTTGCTGTTAAGTTCACTAAAAAGCTGAATAGAACAGGAACAAGAAAAAGTAGAAATATAAAACGAATAATAACTGTTGTAATAGGTATACCTTGCATGCTTATAACAACATTTCTTTTGGCTGTATCGGAGTCTCTTTAATAGTCTCGTAACGCTGTAAGGCGGGTATCTATTGTAGGGTGGATTCGCCGTTAGGCAATCCGCCGCAACTTCGACAGGCTGTAATCGATGTTGTGCGTTGATTGGCGGTTTGCTGCGCGAAACCGCCCTACAAACTACGTGATCTTCGAACACATTGATGGCGCGGTATCGGCAAACTGCCAAACATCAATAATCAATCGGCAGCCGCGCCGCCAATTCGTCCCACTGAATCACAACCTCCGGCAATACGCCGACCTGGGTTTCGCCGCTCAATTCATAGAGTTCGGGCTTGCCGTATTCGCCGTTCTCTAACCGGTACACGGTCAACACCCGGTCGATCGGATGAACCAAAGCTGTAAGGCGGGTAAACTGTAGGGTGGATTCGCCGTTAGGCAATCCACCGCAACTTCGGCAGCCTGTAATCGACGTTGTACGTTGATTGGCGGTTTGCTGACGCGAAACCGCCCTACAAACTCCCGCCGATACTTACTTTTTCACCGCCGTGACTTTTCGACGGCGGATATTTCTTTGCGAACCGGATAACGTCGAATTGCTACGCGTCGCGTTCCGGGCCGTTAAATCGGCTCATCCTTTTACGATTGACGCTTTCGTGCTGCTGCCGGATCACCTTCACTGTATTTGGACGCTGCCGCCGGGTGATCATGATTTTCCGATGCGCTGGAATGCAATCAAAAACTATTTTAGTCGCCGTTGCCGGATGCTCTCAAATTACCGCCCTCTGCATCCCAACGACGAAAACGGGCGCAAACCATTTGGCAACCGCGCTACTGAGAACACCAAATCCGGGACGACCGTGACTTTGAAATACATTGCGATTACATCCATCGGAACCCGGTGAAACATGGCTTGGCATCCCATCCCGGTGCGTGGCCCTATTCGAGCTTTCACCGCTTCCTTGGTCTTGGGCTTTATCCGCCAAATAAGCAGGCGCTTCTGGGGATCGAGGAGGGCGATACTTATGGGGAAAACTTGTAGGACGGATTGCTACGCGAAACCGCTCTACGACCTGTAGATTTTCTAATCCCTATTTCCTGAGTTCCAAGGGGGGCATAGTTTATAGCCCCATCCCGAACGTTTTGGCCCCGCCACTATCTTTGGCTTCAGCGAAGAGCCTGCGGATGGGTTAACATATACCGTCCGGCGTTGGACTTCAGCTGGGCAATATATAATGTTTGGACTTGCCGTGAGGAGATTTTTGCTGTCTTTCGCTTGTTCATTCCACTTTTACTACCGTCGTTTTGCTGAGAAAAATATGCGAACATTTAGACAACAGATTAAACAAATCCTGGCTTTTTTACTTTTCATCGCAATTTTTTCAAATTACGGCTCTGTTTTTGCTGAAACGGCTGAGACAAAGGATGAAAATGCCCATCATAGCCAAAAGAGTCTTGATTGGCCGGGCGTTTATCGCGGGTTTTTACCCTGTGACGATTGTAAAGGCGTTAAAGCGACGCTCGCTTTGAACAAAAACAACACTTATATCTTGATCACCCAATATGTGGGTAAATCAGAAAGGGAATTTGTGGAAAAAGGGAAATTTACTTCGGACAATGAACGCAATATGGTTGTTTTAACGCCACGCGATAGCTTAACTACACGGCAATATGTTGTCGGCGAAAATATACTTACTCAGCTCGATAACAATGGCAATCGTATCTCCGGAAAACTTGCAGAACGCTATATTTTACGTAGAACTGATATAAAAGAATCAGCGCCGTCACACTCGGCGCATTAAGCCCCCAAGCGGGACGGAGCTTGTCATTCCGTCTCAAATGTTTTGGACGCGGTCGCTACTTTGGGTTTGCCAAACACTCATAATCAACCGGCAACCGCGCCACCAATTCATCCCACTAAATCACTCTATCCAGTAACATTCTTGCCTGGGTTTCACCGTCAAATTCGTAGAGTTCGGGTTTGCCTCCGCCGTCGCTCGTAAAGATTGCGTTTGCTGATTTGATCATGTCCGGCGACAACACGCCCATGAGTCAGTCCAGTTGTGGCATTGAATGCCGGAAGTGCCTGAAAAACTATTAATAGCAAACAGGTTGTGAGCGTTTTCTATGTGTGCAATCGAACAGACGGATTTTGGTTGGAGGTATAAATTCACAATACAGGTGAGTCGATGGCAGAGATGGTTAGCCTATTAAGTTGATATCCGGTTAAAGATTGAATAACCGGCCTTGCCTGACTACTGATTAATATTGATCCCTACAACCCGCTCAGATTGAGCTAACAGGAGCAAGATTATGATTAGATCCAACGTTAATACCGACGCAATCAAGCCGGATATGCCGGTTGTCTGTTCTCAAGACGGCCAGTTTGCCACTGTCGATCACATGGAGGGAGAGGATGTCATCAAGTTGAATAAAGATAAGACCGGGCAGCACCATTACATTCCGGTAAGCTGGGTGACCTCAACCGAAGGGGGGCGGGTTAAAGTAGATCGTCCGGGTGATCAAGCTATGAAAGAGTGGTCGACAACTCCCTCGATACATTAAATAAATATACCGGCTCCAGACTGTTGATCTGGGGTTGCCAAATAACTGTTGGCTGGGCGAGGCTAAAGCTTCTTGTTGTCTGCTTCGTGTCCCGCTCAGTTAACGGTTAAGGCAGCAGTGTGATCCCCCATCCGACAAAAACAAAAAGGGCGTCGTTATGAAAGGCTTTGTGCAGGATATCGAAGATCTTACTGTCAAGAATGAGGAGTTTCGGATCTTACTGTCAAGAATGAGGAGTTTCGCCGAGTACTTTACACGGCAAAACACTGCCAGCTCGTTGTGATGGCGTTAAAGCCCAAGGAAGAGATCGGAGCGGAAGTTCACAAGCTCGATCAGTTTTTTCGCGTAGAGGAGGGAAACGGTGAGGTGGTTCTTGATGGCGTTCGGACCTCTATCCGGGAGGGCTTCGCGATAATCGTCCCGGCCGGGATGAACCACAACATCATTAATACCGACAGTGTTCCGCTAAAGCTTTATACGCTATATGCGCCGCCGAATCATCGGGACGGCGTCGTCCATCATAGCCGCGATGACGCAGAAGCCGATAACGAACATTTTGATGGTAAGACTACGGAATAGATAAATTGGTTGGGCTGGTATTCGTTAGGGATAAGAGGCTTTTATTAACGGCCAACTTCCATAACAACTACGTCGATGCCGTTTTCCCTTAACCGGCTCCGGATAGTGCTAACGCTGGCCATCTGGGTATAAGGGCCCATTTTGACCCGATTCCAGACCACAGTGCCGACTTTTGCCTTCTCAACTTTGGATTCAATGCCCATTAGAGCCAGCTTGGCTCTTAAGGCGTCAGCGTCTTTAAATTCCCTAAATGAACCGGCCTGCAAAATATAGCTGGCGATTTTCGCCTGCCCTACGCGTTCTTCTCTGGCGCGCGTGTTGATTTCATAATCCGGCACGATGACTTCTTTTTCCGGGAGGATGGTATAAAAATCAAATTGCGGCAGCACCGGCCCCGGCTCGGGTTTTTTCTCCTGCTTGGGCGCTTCGGCTTTTATCTCCTCAGGCTGGGCGGATATATTTTGCTCAGGAGTGACTTGCTTTGAGCCGGTGCTGCGCAAATAAACCAGAAAGACTACAAACGAAATAATCAATGCGGTAATCAGCATCCACCGCCACAGACTGAGGCTTTTGGGGCTTGAGTTTTGTCTGTACGAGGAGGTATTCTTACTCTGCGTTCTATGTTTGTAGTCTTTAGCCATTTTACATTGCTTCAGGTGCGTTGATATTCAGCAAGTCCAAGCCGTTTGCCAACACCTGTTTTACAGCGCAGATCAAATTGAGCCTTGCATTGCGAATTTTGGCATCATCAACAAGAAATTGATGCGCGTTGTAGTAAGTATGGAATTCGGTTGCCAGCTCGCGCAGGTACTGAATCAGTTGATGCGGTTCGTACTGCAATGCCGCCCGCTCCAGTGTTTCAGGATAGCGCGCCAAGGTACCCAGCAGATTGGTTTCATGCTCTTCGGTCAGCAACGTCAGGTTGGTCATGCCCAGCAATAAATCGCGCTCCAGGTTTTTTTCATCCAATTGGCGCAATACGCTGCACACCCTGGCATAGGCATACTGCACATAAAATACCGGGTTTTCGTTGGACCGGGAGGTCGCCAGTTTCAGGTCGAAATCCATGTGCTGCTCGGAGCGGCGCATCACGTAAAAGAAACGCGCCGCATCTTTGCCGACTTCATTGCGTAATTGCCGTAGGGTGACAAATTCGCCGGAGCGGGTCGACATTTGTACTTTTTCTTCGCCGCGATACAGCGAGGCAAACTGCACCAGTAACACCTTTAATTTCGATTCATCAGCGCCCAAAGCCGTCATAGCCGCTCTGACCCGGGGGATGTAGCCATGATGATCGGCACCCCAAACGTTGATGATCCGGTCGAAGCCGCGGTCCAGCTTGTTCATGTGGTAGGCGATATCGGACGCAAAATAAGTGGATTGGCCGTTGTCGCGGACAACCACCCGGTCTTTCTCGTCGCCTAAATCGGCGCAGGCGAACCAGGTCGCCCCGTCTTTTTCGTAAAGATGGCCGCCGTCACGCAAGCGTTGCAGCGCTTTTTCCACTGAGCCGTCATCCATCAATTGGCGTTCTGAAAACCATTCCTGATAATTGACGCCAAATTCGCTCAAATCGATCTTGATGTCATCCAGAATATTGTCCAAGCCTACTTGAAAAAAGTCCTGGTATAGCGATGGCCCCAGCAAAGTTTTAGCGCGGGCTATCAGCGCATCGATATGTTCTTCTTTGTCGCCGCCCGCAGGCTCATCCAGGGGAATGTCTTCAAATACCAGCTCTGCCGGTCTGCGATAATCATTGTTGGTGTTGTTGTGAATGTCGTTGGCAATTTCGCGCACGTATTCGCCGCGATAGCCGTTGCTGGGGAAATGCACGACTTCGCCGCATTCTTCAAGGTACCTGAGCCAGATACTGGTGGCAAGGATATCCATCTGCCGGCCGGCGTCGTTGACATAATATTCGCGATGCACGTCAAAGCCGACTGCCTGCAATAAATCGGCAACCACCGAGCCATAGGCGGCTCCGCGTCCATGACCCACATGCAAAGGTCCGGTAGGATTGGCGGAAACGAACTCGACCTGAACTTTTTTGCCGGCGCCGACATGACTCAAGCCAAACTTTCGGCCTTCGTCGTGAATTTGCTTAACAATCTGATATTGGGCTGTGGGATCGATAAAGAAATTGATAAAGCCGGGGCCAGCCAGCTCAACTTTTACAATGGCATCATCTTGAGGCAATGCGGCAATCAGTTTTTCAGCCAGTTGGCGCGGGTTTGTGCTTACTTGTTTAGCCAGCGTTAATGCCAGGTTCGAAGCAAAATCACCGTGTTGCGGGTCACGGGTGCGGTCAATATTAATGGTTGGGATGATTTCCTGGGCGAGAACACCGTCCGATTTAAGTATTTCGACGGATTGCAGGATAAGTTCCTCTATCTTTTTTTTCATTGCTTCACTGCGTAGGTTAGATCAAGTAAATAGACATATATTATCCATTAAAATCATTCGATTATCCATCCAAACAAAAGCAATAGCAATTGCTTGGAAAGCAGAGGGGGTAACTGGCTCTTGTTTGTGCTGTCACGGCAAGGAAGCAAACGGAGTGTGAGGATGTGCAAAGAGTAATACAGAGGGCATTCTCGGTGCCCCCAAGGCAAGGAGCTAGAGCAATGCAGGTGAGCGTAAGCGAGGTTGCCGAGACTTAAGTTTTAAGTCTCGGCGGGAGCGGTCTATTTTTTGGTGAAATACATGTAGGTGCCGTACTTACTGTCTTTAAGCACCATTGTGGTATCGGTTTTTTCCACTAAAGAGTAAACATCATACTTGCCCGCTCTGCCCAGTATGCTGACTTTTAAATTGCCGTCTTCAACAATATAGTCAACTGCCGGCGCATCGTAAGGGTTGCCTCTGACTTGAGGAATATCTTTTTGGGTCAGTTGGCTGTTATCAATCACCCAGGTCATGCCCATAGGTTTTTTTTCAGTATCTTCCGGCGATTTTTTTGTATATTCCAGAAACCAGCTGCCGATGATGTCTTTGTTGGAATTCAGGGTATCGGCAAATGCAGCCATGCTTGATAAGCCAAACAAGGATGCCGCAAGTAAGAGTTTGATTTTTTTCATTATGCTTTCCTGAGTTAAAAACTGAGTATAAAACTACGATTTCTCTAGCAGCACTATTGTACAAGAAACCTAAGTCGGGCAGTATTTAACTTTGTCTTTGTAAGGTTTCTTCATCGATAAAATTTTTACGCTTGCTAAAAAGGCAAGGCAATGCCGGGTTTGATCTTCTTCATCAACGGCCTGAATTGATCCTGAATACTGTGCATTGCCGCTTCCGAATCGGCCTCAAAACGAATGACCAGTGACGGTGTGGTGTTTGATGCCCGCACCAGTCCCCAGCCGTTCTGGAAGTCGACGCGCAATCCGTCTATATCGGAGATTTTGCCGTCGATAAACTCCGCTTCTGCAAGCAAGCTGTTCATAAAGGTGAAGTTTTCACCTTCTTCCAGCGCGATATTCAATTCCGGAGTATTGATGCTGTCGGGAAAACCGGCAAATACTTCGGCGCTGCTGCGCGTGTCTTTGGACAGTATTTCGAGCAAACGCGCGGCCGCATATAAGGCATCATCAAAACCGAACCAGCGGTCATTAAAGTAAATGTGTCCGCTCATTTCTCCGGCCAATTTTGCGCCGGTTTCTTTGAGCTTGGCTTTCATCAATGAATGCCCTGTTTTCCACATTATCGGCCTGCCGCCGTATTTAGTAATCTGATCGGTCAAATGTCGGGAGCATTTTACGTCGTAAATGATTTCCGCCCCGGGTTTGCCTGCCAGCAGATCTTTGGCAAACAGCATCATTTGCCGGTCCGGCCAGATGATTTTACCGTTTGAATCGACAACGCCCAGACGGTCGCCGTCGCCGTCAAAAGCGATGCCGAGATCGGCCTGGTAATGTTTGACGGTTGAGATCAATTCAGTCAGGTTTTTCGGATTGCTGGGATCCGGATGATGATTAGGGAAGCTGCCGTCGATGTCGCAAAATAGCTCCTTCACGTCACAACCCAGCGCTTTCAGCAGCATGGGGCCCAGCTCGCCGGCAACGCCGTTACCGCAGTCCAGCACAACGGTCATGGGCTTGGCAATTCGTACATCTTCAGAAATAAGGCCTATATATTCGTTGCTGAATTGGCTGTTCTTTTCGATGTTGCCGGGCTTGTCCGCAGTATAGGCTTGATTGTCGATACAGGTTTTAAGTTGCTGGATTTTTTCGCCGGCCAGTGTTTCGCCGTTGATGACCATTTTCAGGCCGTTATAGTCGGCAGGGTTATGGCTGCCGGTAACCATCACGCCGGAGCGCCCTTCAGTGTGCCTTGCGACAAAATAAAGCACCGGCGTAGGCACCATGCCGATATCCAGCACATTGAGCCCGGTCGCAATAAGCCCTTTAGCCAAGGCTTCCGCCAGTGCAGGGCTGGAAGTTCTGCCATCGCGGCCGACCACGATTTTTTTACAGCCATGTTCTTTAGCCTGGGTGCCGAGCGCGCGGCCAATGTCGTAAACCACTTCTTTAGTTAGCGTCTTGCCGGCTATGCCTCTGATATCATAAGCCCTGAAAATCATGCTGGCGGCAGTGGTTTTTTTTGTGGAAACGGGCATTTCAAAAAAGTCCGGCACGGTTTTTTCAACTATTTCCGGCTTGTTGGGCGGGATAGCGGGTTTATCAGCATTGTCGTCTGGTGCGTTAGGCGATTGCTCGATGCGTTGCTCGGCCGCTTTTGTTTCCGGCGTGGCGGCTGATTGAATCTCACTGCTTGGAGAAAACGTCACCAGACTGTCGGAAGCAGGCGCGGCCATGAAGTCGTCGAAGTCAGCAAAAAAGTCGTTCATTTCGGCAATGCTTTTAACGTCGACTTTATCGCTGTGCTCATTATCCAAAACCCGTTTGAACTGCGCCAAGGTTGAAATAACGAGGTTAACTTCTGCTAATTTAACCGGGTAAGTGCCCTGCAGTTTATTAGTCATCATGTCCTTACAGGCTTTTAGCACGCTGCCCAAGTCATGTGTCAAATGAGCCGAAAGCTTCCGGTACCCCATAAAAAAAGCCAGCAGCGACAGCACCGCAGAAATACCGATCGTGCCGGCGATAATTGCTATATTTTCGAAACTTGCACTGTCGATATACTGATAATGCAATTGCCAGCCGGTGTTGGCAACGGGTACTTGCAAATCATTGCCTTGCTCTGCACTGACCGGTCCGCCGGCAGCACCTAACACCAACGTTGCTTGCCTTAGTTCAAGATGCCCGTTTTTTAGCTCCGCTGCTTCTACGATTTTACTGATAAAGTCATATTTCAAGCTGGCCAAAATGACACCGACCACTTGGCCGTTTTGCATGATCCTGCGGGTTACCGCCAAATGCCTGTCAGGTCCGCTATCGCCCTGTATTGCCGGCAACTGGTTTTTGCTAAACGTTTCCCGCACCATATCCAGATCGGCATAACCCATTTTGGGTATGCTTTTGTCATCCAGTTCGCTGACGCCGGGCAATAACAGCCTGACCTTCAGAGCGAAAGGTAAATGTTTTTCAAGTTTTTCGGATGCTGAGATTAATTGGGCCGTGTCTGCGCTGGTAACCGCAGCCAGCACCTCGGGATCCTGCGCCATTTTTTCCAATATGTCGGTTAACAAATTGATCTGTGCCGAGATGCCTAATGCGACACTCTTGGCAACAGCGGCTGTTGAGTCCTGCTTTGATTGCGCGATTTGGGACGCGCTGATCCAGTAAACGCCTGCTCCGGCAGTTACAATCATCAAAACAGCCAGCGCTGATAATAAGGAAAATAATCGTATCATTTGTATGGCTCCATGGAAAAAACGGCTTAATGGCGGCCCGTATGGCCAAAACCGCCGGTACCGCGCAAGCTTTGATCAAACTCGGCGACTTGTTCGAATTCCACCTGCACTACCGGCACAAAAACCATTTGCGCGATGCGCTCGCCGATATTGATGGTAAAAGCCGTGTTTCCCCGGTTCCAGCAGGATACGAAAACCTGGCCCTGATAATCCGAATCAATCAGCCCAACCAGATTGCCCAGCACGATGCCATGTTTGTGCCCCAGGCCGGATCTAGGCAACAGAACCGCAGCCAATTGATGATCGTCAATATGAATAGCCAGTCCGGTGGGAATCAATACCGTTTCGCCCGGTTTCAACTCGATCGGCTCATCCAGGCAGGCGCGTAAATCCAATCCCGCCGAACCGGATGTGGCATATTCAGGCAACGGAATGTCTTTGCCTAAGCGCCCATCCAGAATTTTAAGCTGTATTTTTGTTCTACCTTTCATGTTCCATTCTCTCTACGATTAAGCTGATTAGTTGCTCGGCCAAGCGATTTTTGTCGGTCATTGCCAAGGTTCTTTGGCCGTTTTTCCAGAATACCTGCAAGGCGTTTTGTTCACTGTCAAAACCGCCCTGATCGCGCCCTACCCAATTCGCTGCAATCATATCCAGATTTTTCCGCGTCAATTTATCCAGCGCGTATTGTTCAAGATCATGGGTTTCCGCAGCAAATCCGACCGTGAACGGGCGGCCTGGAAGTTGTGCAACTTCCGCGAGAATATCTCTGGTTTTTTGGAGCGTTAACGTGAGCGTGGTTTGGCCGTCCTGTTTTTTTATTTTTTCGTTTTCCACGAAAGCAGGGCTGTAATCCGCAACAGCCGCGGCGCCGATGTAAATGTCATGTTTTGGGGCTCTGGCGATAACCGCCTCATGCATTTGCGCGGCGGTTTCTACATTGATTAGGTCTGCATTAACTGGCGCGGCTAACGATACAGGGCCGCTGACCAGTGTGACCTTGGCGCCCGCTTTGAGTGCCGCATTGGCCAATGCATAGCCCATTTTGCCGGAGCTGCGGTTGGTGATATAACGCACCGGATCCAAGGGCTCGCGGGTGGGCCCGGCACTGATTAAAACCTTGAGTCCGCTTAAACAGTGTGGGGCCGGTTCAGCCATTAAACGGTTGCAGATTTCCATAGGTTCGGACATCCTGCCGAAGCCGTTTTCGCCGCACGCCTGATCGCCTTGTTCGGGGCCGATAACAGTAACGCCGTGGCTTTTGAGTTTTTGGATGTTTTCTTGGGTGACCGGTTTATGCCACATGGCCTGATTCATGGCCGGGGCAACATAAACAGGGCAGGTTGCCGCCAGATACAAGGTCGATAATAAATCGTCAGCCAAGCCGTGACTGCATTTGGCAATGGTATTGGCTGTTGCCGGGGCAATAATCAATGCATCGGCCCAACGTGCCAGATTGATATGCCCCATCGAATTTTCTTCATCCGCATCAAGCAGTTCGCTATGCACCGGATTGCCGGACAGTGCCTGAAAGGTCAGCGGGCTGACAAACTGCATGGCGGAACGAGTCATCACCACGCGCACGGCAGCGCCCTGTTTGCGCAACAGCCTGACCAGTTCAGCCGACTTATAGGCAGCAATGCCGCCGCTGACAGCCAATAAAATATGCTTGTTAATAGTCATGCCCGAAAAGTTGAACAAATAATGACATTATGGCAAGGATGAGGAAATTCTTCTATGCTTAAATTCCTACCGTACAAAGAGAAACCTATGTCCATTAAAGATTGGTCGGCGGAAGATCGGCCCAGAGAAAAACTGTTGCGGCGCGGTTCAGCCGCTTTAACCGATGCTGAACTGCTGGCTATTTTTCTGCGTACCGGCTTGCCCGGCAAATCCGCAGTGGATCTGGCGCGTGAGCTGCTGAGTAATTTCGGTTCTTTAAAAGCCTTGCTCGGTGCCGATCAGCAAAGTTTTTGCGAGGGTAAAGGCTTGGGCGAGGCCACTTATGTTCAGCTCCAGGCTGTATTGGAAATGGCTCGGCGACATTTTAAGGAAGCCCTGCAGCGCGGCGATGCGCTAACCAGTCCGGAAATCACCCGTTCCTATCTCAGTGCGCAGTTGCGCGGTTACAACTACGAAGTGTTTGCCTGTCTATTTCTTGATAATCAGCACCGGGTCATACAATTGGATGAATTATTCCGCGGCACCATCGACGGCGCCAGCGTTTATCCACGGGAAGTCGCCAAGCAGGCGCTGCGCCATAATGCGGCGGCGGTCATTTTCGCCCATAACCACCCGTCGGGCATTTCCGAGCCCAGCCAAGCCGATAAACACATTACCGAGAAGCTTAAACAGGCCTTAGCTTTGTTTGATATACGGGTGTTAGATCATTTCATTATCGGTGACGGACAGCCTTACTCGTTTGCAGAGCATGGATTGTTGTGATGAGAATGGCTGAGCCTTTGTTTTATGCCGTATGCAGCTCAATAAGGAGCCCTCCTGATAAGTAACAGCACTTATTGATAGAATAAATTGAATGACCTACGCTAACTCCGCTTATGCAACACCAATTTATTTTGAGGAATGAAAAAATAACCTGGCAAAATTGTAAATTACCGTTTTTTCGTCGTGACGAAAATATTCAAAAAATGGTGTTGAGCGATGACTGATTGGATTTAAGGTCTTGCCTTTAGTAAAAAATGTCGGCCGATAAGGAGAGCTAGATCGACATTGCCGACATGATTGAAGCGCAAGCAGAAGTTTAATAAATTCGCTTTGAGGAAATCATCATGAAAAACATAGCATGGATATTTAACATCATTGTTCAAATCACGTTAATGGTAGTGCTGCTCTTTGACCGTAAGACTTACTTGCACTGTGTTGACCTTGACAGCTAATTAGCACGGAATAGAACGATTCTTGGACTTTTTTATGAATGAAGTTGGGCCAGTCCCTGGAAAACCAGGGACTGGCAATTAGGTTATGTGAGTGATTTTCTTAATGCTAAAGCCGATTTATAATTATCCGGGTTAGATTCAAATCTTAATCATGAAATAAGAATATGGTACTAACAAAGCAAAATGACAGCTACTTGCTATGCTCGCTTTTCTTTAATCTAGCGGAGACTATCTGAATGAAAGACGCAAAGATAACGCCTCTGACAATACAGCAATATGCCAATATCTCTGAACATATCTATGATGAAGTTGACAGGGTTGAGTTCGCCGGAATGACGGCAGCCAAGTGCACGAAGCATCCTGAGTATGGCGACATTATCCTTATTTCATCCTCTCACGGCGACTGTTTAATGATTCACTTTGAAGATCTACAAAAAATCATAGCCAAATAATAAGACTATCCGGTGCGACGCGAGTGCGGAACGAACTCGGGCCACTGGAGGCGATAACCGCCGGGATTTCGGTGATAAAAATCTTAGAGACCCAGAGTACCCTAGCCGTTTGTTCAGCGCTCGTAACCTGCTATTTATAAATGTCTATTGTTGAAATGCCCGCGGAACCAAGCGCTTCAGCCCTGTAAGCAGTCGAGGTGCCGTAATGTAAAATCCTATCGTCCGGTAGCGGAAATCTCTTGGGAATGCTTATCATCCTTCTTAGCCGATGTTACTCAGTCTATTGCTTCCACACGGTAGCGGTAAATCCGGATATCTTTGGACCAGTAGTCGAGCGGCAACCCGGCTTTTTGTTTTAAGTTCCGCAAAAATTGCTCGGGCTCCGGCAGTGATTCCCATACGGATGGCAAAAAGGTTCCGCGCCAAGGACCCTCTTCTAAAATCAGGCCATCAATGTTGGGCTGCAATTGAGAGAGTAAATCCTGCTCGGAGTTAAATGACATAGGTTCAGCGGGAGTGAGAAGGGATAAATGTATTTCCAGGTCATCCAGCTCATGGGCTTCCAGTGGTGGAAATCGCGGATCTTTAAAAGCCGCTAGAAATGCATTCTCGGCAATATCTTCAGCCAGCGGCCTGACTGCTTTCAGCATGCCGATACAACCGCGCAGTTGATGATTTATCTGCAAAGTAACAAATGTGGCGCGCCGCTCGGCCAATTCTTCAGGATAACCTGCCAAATTGACTTTTAGGGGGCGGCCGGTCAACAAGCCATGGCTAATAGAGTTTCTTGCTAACTCCAGCAGGCGTTGGCGGTTCGGCTCACTCAATGACATAAGCGCCGTAGCCGACAACGCTGGCTTTATCTCCTGCGGTGTCGCCGGAGTTGCGCAGATCGATGTTTGTTACTGACAGCGACTTTTTCCGGGCCAGTTTTAGCAGCCCGCTGACAGGCACTTTACCGCAGGCGGACTCGGAAGCGAGCTGCTCATATTGCAACTGTTCAATGGTTCGGCTGGTTGAGTCATCTATCTGCTTGGCGGTTGCATAATCATGATAATGACTCAGGTCTGAACTGATCACAATCAGTGTTTCATCACCGCCCCAAAGCGCGTCAAGCACTTGGCTGACTTGTTCCGGCGACGCTTCTCCGGCAACAATGGGCACGATTTCAAAGTTATCCAATACTTCTTGTAAAAAAGGCAGATGCACTTCCAGGCTGTGTTCATAGGTGTGGGCCTGCTCGATGTATTCGACAAAAGGCAGCTGAACTATAGTCCGCACTGCCGCCTGATCTACCAGCACACGTCCCAAAGGCGTAGTGAACGTTTCCGCTCTGCTCACGGCCAAGCCCCTGAAAGCTACCCGGTGAGAAGGGCCGATAAGCACTACCCGGGTTATCCGGTCATGGGCTTTTTTTAGCCGGGTATAAGCGCTTGCGGCGATCGGGCCGGAATAAATATAGCCGGCATGGGGAACGATGATGGCTTTGGGAACTTTTGCATCGGTCGCCGCATTACTCAAAAACTGATTTAACATTAAATGGAGTTGCTCTGCATTTGCAGGATAAAAAGAACCTGCTACGGCGGGCTGTCTATTCATTAGCTTGTCCTTTTATGTAGTGGAGCAGGGTGGAGATCCCTTCTGCGGGTAGCGCTTACTGAGTAAATCCTGACGGCAGTTCCGAGGGAGCTCAGGCCACTAGCACCTAAATTATCAACGAGTTATTATCAAGCCGTTCAGCCCTTAAGCACTTTACAGCAACAACCGATACTTTAACGGCACATGATGATAGATTCAAAGCCATCCGGTAGCCATACGTACTATTACTTAAGCATATAAAAATCGTTTATTTTATTGCGTTGATAAGACATGCTACAGAAAGCAACTTGTAGTATCCACAGATCGCTCTTGCAAAATGGCTGAGTTATTAGAAGCCTTGATGCATTATCGCCTGAATAAAGTGGCGGCTTTTTTACTATTTATTAGTAGAAACAGGAGAAAATTATGACTGATTTTGTTACCCAAGATACCGTAAAAACCCGTTATTGGCATGTACTGAACGATGGCCGGATTCAATGTGATCTTTGTCCGAGGTTTTGCAAGCTGCACAAAGGCCAGCGCGGCCTGTGCTTTGTCAGGCAGAATCTGGACGACCAGATCGTGATGACCAGTTACGGCCGCTCCAGCGGTTTTGCCATTGATCCTATCGAAAAGAAACCGCTGAACCATTTCCTGCCCGGCACCTCGGTATTTTCTTTCGGCACTGCCGGTTGCAATCTGGCCTGCAACTTTTGCCAGAATTGGGACATCAGCAAATCGCGGGAAATGGATACCCTGATGAGCAAAGCCTCGCCCGATGCGATTGCACAGGCGGCACGGGATAACGGCTGCCACAGCGTCGCTTATACCTATAACGATCCGGTCGTTTTTCATGAATACGCGATCGATACGGCCCAAGCCTGCAGGAGCCTGGGTATAAAATCGGTTGCGGTATCGGCGGGGTATGTCTGCGCGGAGCCCAGGGCCGAATTCTATCAATATATGGATGCCGCCAATATCGATTTAAAAGCTTTTACCGAGCGGTTTTATTACAAAATTGCCGGTGGGCATTTGGAGCCGGTATTGGAAACGATCAAATATATCAAACACGAAACATCGATTTGGATGGAACTGACCACCCTGATTATCCCTGACGAAAACGATTCTGAGGCGGAGCTGGAATCAATGACCCAATGGGTGGTCGAGAACTTGGGGCCCGATGTGCCGATGCATTTCACCGCGTTTCATCCTGACTGGAAAATGCGCGATAAGCCGCCTACGCCACTTTCATCCTTATTGCTGGCGCGGCAAATCGCGTTAAAAAACGGGGTACGTTATGCCTACGTCGGCAATGTGCATGATAAGGCGGAAGAAAGTACCTACTGCCACCAGTGCAGAGGGTTACTGATAGGCCGGGACTGGTACGAATTGTCAGACTGGAACCTGGACGCGTCAGGAAATTGTCGATTTTGCGGCGCACGTTGCTCAGGCGTGTTCAATCCCAAGCCGGGAGATTGGGGGGCGAAGCGAAAATCAGTGGTTATGAGATGAATAGTGGTGAGCGTACCAAATGAAGCTATTTAGTTCCGGCAACCGGCTTCGGCATCAGGTAAAATAACCGCTCTGATCATTACAAACCCGTAGTGACCGATACAGCTGATACAACAATGGAAATCTTCTATTCTCCAAGACGACGTATTGAACCTCTAATCGTAGTTGGACGAATCATACTGGCGGGTTTATTTCTGTTGGTGATGCATCTGGACCCCTACGAGCCCGCCAAGTACAGCGATATTACTTATATGCTGCTTACGGTTTATTTGGGCTATTCCTTACTGATGGTTCCTCTGGTCTGGGCTTTGGCTTCCCGACTGGAAATGATAGGGCTCGTCTCCCATATCATCGACGTAGCCATGCTTACTGCGCTGGCATTTTTTACCGGAGGAACTAATAGTCCCGTTTTTGCCTATTTCGTTTTTGCCATATCTTGTGCCACTCTGCGCTGGCAAAAGAGCGGCACTTTATGGACAGCGCTGGCTTTCCTGTGTCTGTTCATCGGCATGGGCTTTTTTATGGAAGTTATCCAGAATAATCGCGACTTCCAGCTTAACCGTTTTATCATCCGTTGCGTCTATCTCGCCTTCATCGCGATACTGCTGATCTACTTGACGGCCTACGAGAAAGGCATCCGTAGCGAACTGAGTAAACTCCATGATTGGCCAGGCAATATTAATACATCCGGTTCGCCGCAAACCTTAATCCGGGAAGCATTGGCATATGCGGCCGAGCTCACTAATGTGCCGCGTTTGCTGATGATCTGGGAAGAGCAAGATGAACCTTTGCGCCATATTGCTTACCTGTCGCCTGAAGAATTCCAGTGGCAACAACTCTCACCGGGTATCTATGAGCCGCTGGTCGCCGAGCATCTCGGTCGCAGCGATTTTCTTTGTCTAAACACAGCCAGTTCTACCGCCAAGGTGTTGCAAACTTCGAATGCCGGTTTTAGACAGTCGCTTGGCTCCCCATTGCATTCTGAACTGGTTGCGCATTATAAAATTCACCGGGTTATTGCCGTATGGCTGGACGGACAAGAATTTCAAGGGCGGCTGCTGTTTCTGGACAAAGCCGGCATGAATTCCGACGACTTGATATTGAGCGGTCTTGTAGGCCGGCAATTAAAAACATTAATGGATCAGCTTCTTATGCAGCAGCGCCTGAAAAAAACAGCGGCGAGCGAAGAGCGAATCAGGATGGCGCGTGATCTTCATGATGGTGTCCTGCAAACATTGACCGGCATCGCCCTGCAAATCGAAATAATTAAACGACAGCTTGAAAAAGAAACCCCAACGGTACAAAAAGGGCTAGCCGAGCTTCAGAGCGTCATTATTAACGAACAACGTAACTTCCGAAACTTCATCCAGAAACTTAAACCGGTTGCGATTGCTGTCGACAACAGAAAATCACACATGGATAGATGCTTGTACAACTTGGCCGAAACTCTCAAATTACAATGGGGGCTTAATGTTGAGATTTCCGTACAGCCGGTGAATGCCAACCTGCCTCAAGCGCTGATCGACGATATCCATTATTTATTGCGCGAGTCCCTGATAAACATTGCTCGACATGCTCAAGCTTCGCAAGTACAGGCCATCATCGCTCTCGAAGCAGGCCGGTTGAATATCAATGTCTCTGACGACGGCAAGGGGTTTCCGTTTCAGGGGCGCTATGATCTTGATGGATTAAAAGCTATAGGCCATGGGCCAAAAACGGTGATGGAAAGAATTATCACTCTGAGAGGGCAACTCGTGATTAATTCAAGCGCTGCCGGTGCCGGCCTTGAAATGTCCGTACCGCTGTCCCCTGAAAACCAGACAAACTATTTTACGTGCGCTGACAGTGCATTTGAGCAGGAGTAAAAAGCAATGGCAATCAATCTGGTGCTGGCCGACGACCATCCGCTCGTACTGAAAGGACTGCAACAATTGTTTACCATGGAGACGAACATCAACGTGCGAGCTTGCTGTACCGATGGCGAGCAAGCGTTGCAGGCGGCTATTTACTATCAACCGGACATTCTGATGCTGGACCTTAAAATGCCTCAGAAAAACGGTCTGGAAGTGCTGCGAGATCTGCAAAAAGAAGAGCTGCCGACCAAAGTCATACTGCTCACCGCCGCTCTTGATGATGACGAAGTGTTGGAAGCCATCCGCCTAGGCGTACGTGGCGTTGTATTAAAAGAAATGGCTCCGCAGCTTTTGATTCAGTGCGTTAATAAAGTCTATGCCGGCGGCGAATGGCTGGAGAAAGACTCCGTGGGCCGCGCCCTGGAAAAAATGCTCAAGCGCGAAACCGAAATCCAAAACATTACTCAAATCTTGACGCCTAGGGAAATCCATCTAGTCAAATTAGTAGCCCGCGGCTTCAGCAACAAACTGATCGCCGAAGAACTTTACATTACTGAAGGCACCGTGAAAGTACATTTGCATAATGTTTATGACAAATTACAAGTTAAAAGCCGTGTGGCGTTGACGCTGTATATCCAGGAGAGAGGCTTAATTTAACAGAATATGCTGTTTGCTGCGCCCACTTGCTATCAAGAGTGCTTTTTAAAACTCAAAATACGACTTAACGGGATATGCGGGAAATATAAAGCCTTAAGCGAAGAGGTCTTAGGCGACACAGGGGCAGTTGCTCAACACGTTTCCTATTCCTTAAACAGTCCCAAAAAAACTGTTAAAGCAATTGGCGTTTACGCAGTGATGTAAAAAACTCATTAAAAGCTAAGTTGTTAGCTGCAAATATAAATACTGATTTTGCAATTAAGCACGGGCAATAAATTATTTAAACAGCAGAGTTAGACTCGATAGAAACTAATCTCTATCGTCTAACCTAACCACCGTCATAGCCACCCCAGCTCGCCATCTTTTGCCTAACGGTTCCGTTCTCAACACAATTCCGTGACATTGGAGCCGGATCTCGACGTCACCAGTCTGTGGCACACGCATTGAAAACTGAATAGTGGAGCCGCGCTGTAAAGGCCGTTCGGTTTCGATACATACACCGACGGTACTGATATCGCATGTCCAGCCTGTACCGCTTTCAAATTCGACGGGCAAAACTATTGGATAGCGGTTGGCTGTCCGATTTTCTTTGAGTTTAAGGTTGTTACTTATCATGGAAAAAATTATAAGCTTCCGCAGAGAATTAACTATTTATCGCGGGATATATTTTTCTATAGCTTTAGATATAGGGATGGCTATTTATTGAGGTTGAAAATGGATTTGATCTACTTAGAGAAGCGCAGAAAATTATTTTCATTCATGGCTGGAGAGTTTCATTACTGATAAAAAAGCTGGGGCCCAGGCATGGCTTTGTGAGCCAATCACAATGAGAGACCTTCTATAAGATGAAAACCCATGTAATGAAGACATCCGGCATAAGCATTGGTCATGCGGCGA